>Ga0209601_1001392_pt1 | contig 16960 bp, 17 predicted proteins | sample COGITO_mtgs_1104_4_FD_184796 | JGI IMG/M metagenome (GOLD analysis project Ga0209601, IMG submission 184796) | Pelagic marine microbial communities from North Sea - COGITO_mtgs_110426 (SPAdes) (version 2) | ecosystem: Environmental > Aquatic > Marine > Epipelagic ...
TTAATTTCGGGGAAATCTTCTCTGGGCATATCAAAATAGGCAGATAGTCCAAGAAAGAAGAAAATACCGATCATGACATAGACTACAGAAGGGTTGTCTATGGCCCATGAAGAGAGTTTAAACTCCTTGTTGATGTTTTTTTGTTGTTTGCTCATGGGTTTAGTTTAAAATTTTAACAGCCTGTGCATCTTTAACACTTCTGGCCCCTTCCTTTATGATTAAGTCTCCAGCACTAATTCCACTGGTGATCTCCACAAAATCTCCCTGTGTTTTTCCTGTGGTGATAATGTGCCTCTTGGCAATAGCTTCCCCATTATTTAATTCTGCTACATAGGCGTATTGTTCCCCAGCAGCATTTTCTGAAATGACAGATTGTGGGATTAATAAGGCGTTTTCATTGGTGTAATCATTGATGTGAACACGGGCATTTAAATTGGGTTTAATGCTTCCATTGGGGTTTTCTACGGCAATTTCTGCACTAAAAGAACGGTTGTTGGGGTTAATATAATTCCCTGTTTCTCTCACTACAGCATTTACACTGTCTTGTAATACAGGAAAATAAACCCCTGCTTTTTTACCTTTGGTCACAGCACCTAAATAGCCTTCAGGAACGTCTACCTCTATATACATGTTTGAAAGGTTAATGAGCCTAAACACCTCAGATCCGTTTCCAGGGGACACCACCGTTCCTGGGTCTTTTAATACCTGGTCAATCACCCCAGAAAAAGGGGCTGTGATTTGCGCTTTAGCCAGCACTTTTTCTAATTGCAATACGGCATTGGCCTGTGCTTCTGCTTGTGCTTTGGATTGAAGGTATTGAATTTCTGAGCCAATTTTTTGCTCCCACAAAGTAGCCTGTCTTTCAAAAGTAGTCTGTGCTAAAGCAGCTTGTGTTTTAAGTTGGCTCAATTGGTTGCTCATTCCGCCATTATCTATAACAGCCAAAATTTGTCCTTTAGATACGCGCGCGCCTTTTTTTACTTTAACCGTTAATAGCGTACCAGCCATTTCAGGATATAACAAGACATTTTCTCTTGTTTTCACATTGCCTTGAAGGTCTAAATAGTGATTAAACACCTGCGGTTGTACTTCAAAGGTGGTCACTAGAGGCAGGTTTTCATTGGTGTCTAAGTTTGCAATAGCAGCTTCTAAAGCGACCAAATCTGTTTCAATTCCGTTGAGTTGGTTGGTCAGATTGGTTTTCATACTTCTAATAGCCTCGAGATTGCCCGACGCTATAGTCTGGGAAACACTGTTGTTTTCAGATCCGCCACAGGCAACTAATAAGAGGCTTAAGACTAGAATGGAATAGATTTTTTTCATGATATAATTGTAATAGAGGTGAGTTGTTTTATGAGTGATTCAGAGACTGTTTGGCGTTTTTGACGCGACTTTAGGTCCTCTGACTTTGTTATTTTACTTATTGGTTCAGGATTTGTGCTAGGTTTGTCTTTTCATTAATCACGTTAACCATAGCTTCTAAATAGGTTTGCTGGGCAGTGTACAATTGTAATTGCGCCTGTCTAAGGTCAAAACTGCCTGCCAATCCGGCTTTGAATTTAAGCTCATTTTTTTGGGCAATTCTAGCAGCCAATCTTAGATTTTCCTGGGCGGTTCGGTGGTTTTCTACCGCCATGACAAAACTGCTTTTGGCTTGTTCCCATTGTAATCTAATGCCCTCAGATGCTTCCAGTAATTGGGTTTGAGATTTGAGCAGCGCTATCTTAGCTCTTTTAGTACTCGCATCCCTTCTAAATGAACTGAAAATAGGTATTCTGAGGTCTACCCCTAATACAGAAGAGTTAAACCACTGTTGGGATCCGTTTAAAAAAGTAAAAGAATCACTAAAGGCATTGCTGCCGTAATTGATAAAACTATTTAAAGTAGGTAGCGCCCTTGATTTGGCCAATTTGAGTTCCAAAGCACGCTGTTCATTGAGATTGAGGACCAGTTTATAATCTACATTTTGTGTGATCTCTAACGAATTAGCCACAAGACTTAGGTCAGTATGCTGCGTGGCTAAAACATCTAATTTATCTGAAAGTGAACTGGGATTTTCAATAGGAATACCCAAGCTGAGGTTAAAGAGTTGTAGGCTTATTTTTTCTAGTCTAGTAAAATTTCTAAGTTGGCTTTCTACATTGGATAGGGTAATCTGTAACTGCTCTAGCTGCTCTTCTTCTACCAATCCGTTGGCCAAAACCGCTTTGGTTTCAGACACAGATTGTGCCAGGTTGTCTCGGTTGTTGCGCACAATTTTCACCCCTTCTTGCGCCATTAAAGCGTTTCCATAGGCCTGAACCACCATTTTTACTACTTCTTGAGCAGTTTTTTCTTTGTTATTGGCAGAGTAGCGAATAAAAGTTTGTACCGCCTGAACCCCTACAATATAGGAGCCGTCAAAAATTTGTTGGCGTAAGCTCACTGAAGCGGCCGCTTGCTGGGGTTGTCCAAAGACAATAGGCACAAAAGTGCCTGGCTCCCCTCCAGTAAACTCTCCTGGTATAAGCGATACGGGTTGTTCCAATTGGTTGTTGTAGCTCAGTGCAGCCTCTATTTGAGGGAGCCCCCCAGCAATGGTTTCCCATTTTTGTAATTGGGCGTCTCTAATATCCCTAGAGGCATTGATCATTTTATAGTTGTGTTCTAGGGCAAATTCAATGGCTGCTTCTAAACTAAAAGTCTGAGGAACCTCCAAGATTGTTGGATCTTTTTCTTGCGCTTTTGTAGCGCTAAAAAATCCCATTAAAAGGCAAAAAAGTAAAAGTTGTTTCATGTTTAAATATAAAGGGTGTTCGTGTTGTTTTATGTTAAGTATTGGTTTCCAGTATTTTGTTACGAATTTTTGACTTGTATTTTCCTGTTTAAATGCTTTGAGAGTATTTATTTATTGTCATTGATGGTTTCATTTAATATTGACAGGCCTCTGGCAGAGACAATTCCCCTGAGGTGATACTCTAAATAGTGGTCCATAATTTGAACCATTCCATTGAGTGATGCAGGAAATAGGTCTACATTTTTTATGGCATTTACACCAGAAAAGTAAATTCTAACAATAAAATCTGGGTCTAAGTTTTCCCTGTAAATGCCCTCAGAAATTCCTTTTTGGAGGTTTTTTAAAATACAGTTTTGCATCATGTTAAACTGTCTTTCTTGGAGGACCTTAAAGGTTTTGGGATAGTACTTTTGCAGCTGGTATTGGGGAGAAGATCGCTCGTCTTTTAGGTGCACCATCACATAGCGTTTCATTTCATACATTTCCTCAATGGGGTTTTTCCCTAAGGTGCATATATGGTCTACCCCACAACTAATGAAGTCAAAAAGTTGATTGGTACAAGCGTCTACAAGCTCACTTTTGTTATTAAAAAAAGTGTAGATGGTTTTCTTAGACATGCCCATTTCCCCGGCCAATTGGTCCATAGTCACGGTTTTAAATCCGTGGGTCAGGAACAAATCTGTCGCTTTCTCTAAGAGGGCTTCTTTCATATTAATGGGCGCCAAAAGGCTTTTGAAGGCTGTTTATTTCCCCTATTTTGGCGTGCAAATATACAAACGGAAACTGTAAAAACAATTAAAGTTTCCAAAGTTTTTTATATAATTCATTTAAAGGCCTTATTTTTGAGCAAAAATGCCCCTATGCAAGCTGTCTCAGATTATCAAAAAGCCTTTTTAACCTACCTTGAATCACAATCTTTTTTAAAAGAGCCTGAAAATTTATACGCCCCCATTTCATATATTATGGGATTGGGGGGCAAGCGCTTGAGGCCCGTTTTAGCCCTTATGGGTTGTGACGCTTATGCTGCGCCCATTCAAAAAGCCATGCCTGTGGCGTTGGCAATAGAAGTATTCCATAATTTTTCTTTGGTGCATGACGACATTATGGACCAGGCACCGCTGAGAAGGGGTTTTGAGACAGTGCACGAAAAGTGGGACTTAAATACGGGAATTCTATCTGGAGACGCCATGCTTATAATGGCCTACCAAGCATTGGAAGGCTACGAATCTCCTGTGTTCAAATCCCTCACTAAAATGTTTTCTAAAACGGCTTTAGAAGTTTGTGAAGGCCAACAATTGGATGTAGATTTTGAAACCATGGAAACGGTAGCAGAAGAAACCTATTTAAAAATGATTGGTTTAAAAACAGCTGTTTTAGTGGCTGGTGCGCTGAAAATGGGTGCTATGGTTGCAGGAGCGCCTCAGGAAGAGCAAGATAAAATGTATTCTTTTGGCATGCTTTTAGGTTTGGCGTTTCAGATACAAGACGACTATTTAGACGCCTTTGGAAATCCAAAAAACTTTGGAAAAACTGTGGGTGGAGACATTACAAACAATAAGAAAACCCTCATGTATATTAAGGCGCTCGAACTTGGCACCCCTGCCCAGCAAAAATCTTTAAAAGATTTATATAGCCTACAGCCCCAAGACCCCACCCATAAAATTGCAGAAGTCAAAGCCTTATTTGATGTGACGGGAGCTGCAAAAGCCATGCAAGATAGTATTGTCAGTTACACAGACAATGCTTTTGAGGTTTTGAATACTATGGCTATCACAGAAGCTAAGAAGCAGTTGCTTAAAGATTTTGGGGTGCAGCTTATGGGAAGGAGTTCTTAATTAAAACTACGGCCCAATACCCTAAAGAACGCTTTGGTAAAACGCCATTTGTCTGCCGCACTCATAATGTAGAGTTCTTGAAAGAAGTGGGTTTCTTGGGATAAAAATTTTAAGATAAGCGGTGCAGACCTTCTCTTGAAAAGGCCCTCAAAAATGGCTTTACCACGGCTGTTGTCAGAAGCCAATACCTCTAAAAGAATATGATCGTACCACCAAAAACGGTCTTTGGAAGGGAATTGATCTAAAGGTTTCCCCTTTTTTAAATAGGCCACTAATTTAGGAATTTGTTTCTGGGTATTACTAAAGGTAAAACCGGTAGAAGGTTTGGACCACCCACCAGCGGTACCTATATGCAGTAAGTGCGGGGTATTGAATTGCTCAAAAGGATAGCAGGTCATGGGAATACTGCCCGCTTCAGTGTCATTAATTTCGTAGTCTCCTGCTTTAATCTCTTCTAAATAAGCAACAATAGCAGCTTCGTAGACTTCTTTTTTTAATCGGTCTTTTGAGAATAAGGTATATTCTACCAGCGCAGTTGTTGTACTGGTAGGCAGCACATACATAAAGCGCGTATTTCCTTTTTGAGCCACCCTAAAGTCCATGAAAGTGGCCATTTCAGGCTTAAATATGGGATTTTGTGTGCGCACAAACCAACCCACAAAATGCTGTTGTAATACAGGAAAGCGGTTCTGAGCCAAAAGGGGTTTATAATCAAAAATACTGTTGAATACCCTTGGAGCGATATAGGTTCCGGATGTGGTGGTCACTTTAGTATGCCCATTTTTCAGGAAGCCTGCAGTTTCTGTGGAGGCAGATGCCGCAGGGGAAACAGGGCTAATTTCGGTGACTTCTTCTAATACAAAATGACAATTCGGACTATGGGCCAAGCCCTTTTTCATAGCCTCGTAAAAGGTGGCACCTTTCAGCATCTTGTATTTGTAGGGTAAAATTGGGCTGGGAGCCAGTTGGTCGTTTTCACTCACACCAATCAAAGACCAATCGCGGCAGATGAGAGCTTCCAGAGGCCCTTCGTTTTTTTCCCAAAAACACCAAGTGCGGTCGTTGGCTTCTTTGGGGTCTTTGTCTAAGATCAATATGCGTTTGTCAGAAAAAAACGGGTCTAATGCCATGGCGTTCGCCAGCATGAGACCAGCTGCCCCTGCACCCACAATAATGTAGTCGTATATTTGAGTCTCTTTCACGCCAATGCAAGATAGCTAACTTTCTGCAGAAGTGTCAAAAATTCCAGTCAGATTTAAATTTTTAGGCTTGTCTAAATAATTATTTGGAAACTTATAACTATTTTTACACTATGAAACGAAAAATAAGCCCTTCAGAAGAAGATTATCTCAAGGCCATTTACCATAAAACAACTGCAGACGCCCCCGTGGTAAGCACCACTTTGCTGGCAGAAGAAATGGGGGCTAAACCCAGTTCTGTGACAGACATGGTGCAGCGTCTCTCTGAGAAATCCCTGGTAATTTACCAGAAATACAAAGGGGTCAAACTCAGCGACACAGGCAATACCAAGGCCCTTTCCATCATTAGAAAACACCGGTTATGGGAAGTTTTTTTAGTCAATAAACTGCATTTTTCGTGGGATCAGGTACACGATATTGCGGAACAATTAGAACACATTCAATCGGAAGCACTCACGGATCGTTTGGCGTCTTTTCTAGGACACCCTAAAACAGATCCACACGGAGACCCCATACCCACTAAAGAAGGAAACATACAATCCCAAAAGAAAACTCTCCTAAACCAAGCCCCCCTTCATACTCCATGCGTTTGTGTTGGAGTAGAAGATTCTAGCGCCCCATTCTTGCAATTTTTAGACAAGTTTAATATAGGCCTTGGCGCAGCCATTGAAGTGAAAGAAAAAGAAGTCTTTGACGGTTCTCTATTGGTTTCAATTGCAGGAAAAGAACAAAGGATCTCCAAACAAATAGCACAAAATTTATATATAAACACCCTTTAAACCTTTATTATGCGCACTAAATTTAGCTTACTCATTACATTATTATTTTTTTCATTAAGCCTTCAAGCCCAACAAAGCAGAAGAGATTCCATAGCCCAAACCACTTTAATAACGGACCGTCCAGATGCTACGGAATCTCCCAACACCGTGCCAGCAGGCTTTTGGCAATACGAGGGAGGTTTTTTGTATTCCAAAGATAAGGCGGGTACGAGTGGTATTGAAAAAACCGTTTATAATACAGGTCTATTTAGAATTGGCGTCTTGGACAATCTAGAATTAAGGCTGGGATACAATGTTATGAATGAAAGACAGGAACTATTAGACGGCGCTTATAGTCCTGAGGAATCTTCCGGAATAGACCCCGTATTATTAGGCTTTAAGACCGCCATTAGACAGGGAAAAGAAGGAAAAGCAGACCTTGGATTTATGGGCCATATTTACCTGCCTTTTACCGCTTCTAAAGATTTTAGGCCCCAAACCACTGCAGTAGATTTTAGGTTTTCAGTAGGACATGTTTTGGGAGAAAACAGCAGTATAGCGTATAATATTGGTGCACAGTGGGCGGCAGATGAGGCAGAGATGGCTTATGTGTACACCATTGCATATGGTTTGTCACTGTCTAAGAAATGGGGCATGTACTTAGAGCTTTACGGAGACCTTCCAGAAAACAACGCACCCAACCACTCTTGGGACACCGGCTTTACCTATTTAGTGAATAATTATATTCAGTTAGACGTCACACTAGGGTCTGGAATTACCACAGACCAAGCCATACTGTTTTCCACAGGATTGAGCGTTAGATTGCCCAGATAATGCCCAAAAAAAGCCTAGTTAAAACAACTTTTTTAATTCTATTTTATGGAACAAATCATTGAATATTTTGAATCAATAGACCCTATTTTAGCAGCTTTTTACGCCACTTTATTTACTTGGGGACTCACTGCAGCAGGCGCCAGTTTGGTCTTCTTTTTTAAGACCTTAAATCGCGCAGTATTAGACGGAATGCTCGGTTTTACGGGCGGTGTTATGGTTGCTGCAAGTTTTTGGAGCCTCTTAGCGCCTGGTATTGAAATGAGTCCTGGAGCGGGTTTTGTTAAAGTAATTCCTGCAGCAGTAGGCTTTTTACTGGGTGCTCTTTTCTTATTTGGTCTAGACAAAGTGTTGCCCCACTTACATATTAATTTTAAGGAAAGTGAAGCGGAGGGTATTAAAACCCCCTGGCACAAAACCACCCTACTGACCTTAGCCATTACGCTGCACAATATTCCAGAAGGGTTGGCGGTTGGGGTACTTTTTGGCGGGGTTGCTGCTGGTTTTGATGGTGCTACTATTGGCGGAGCTGTAGCCCTTGCACTTGGAATTGGCCTACAGAATTTCCCGGAAGGATTTGCGGTGGCCATGCCACTCAGGCGCCAAGGACTCTCCAGGCGCAAGAGCTTTATGTATGGTCAGGCCTCTGCACTTGTAGAGCCTATTGCCGCAGTTATAGGAGCTTGGGCGGTGATGACTTTTCAGCCTATACTCCCTTATGCCTTGTCCTTTGCAGCAGGAGCCATGATTTTTGTAGTGGTAGAGGAGGTTATTCCAGAAACCCAGCAAGACAAACACACAGACATTGCTACAATGGGCTTTATAGGAGGCTTTATTATTATGATGACCTTAGATGTTGGCTTGGGTTAGTCATTCTAGTCATTTGCTGTTATATTTGTGTAAAAGAATTTTACTATGAAATGGTTCCTCCTGGCCCTAGGGCCGATGCTCTTGTGGTTAAACCCAAAAAAACAAACGCCTACTTACGCTGCGCTTACCATTCAAGTACAGGAGGTCAAAGCGCCTCTGGGGGTCATGCGCATAGCAGTGTATGACAGTGAAGCAAATTTTTTAGATTTCAAGGAGGTTTTTGCCAGTAAAGTAGTTCCCGCAACTAAGGGAACCACCAAAGTAGTGCTGGATTCCCTTCCTGCAGGTACCTATGCCATAGCGCTGTACCAAGACCAGAACAACAACGGTAAAATGGACAAAAACTGGATTGGCATTCCCACGGAACCACTGGGTTTTTCCAATGCCCAATTGCGTCCCTTTGGCCCACCGCGTTTTAAAGCCTGTGCATTTTCATTAAAAGCAGGAGAAAATAAAGTCATCTTAATACCCTTAGAAAATAATTAACGCAGAATAAATAGTACTTTCACTACGCATAAAACTTCAAAATTTTATTAACTATGGCTGTTTTACTGACTCAATTTTTAGGTGCCCTATTGGGCATGTTGTCTGTTATTTTTGGTGCTTTTGGGGCACATTGGTTAAAGAAAAAGGCATCGGCCAGCCAGCTGGCCAGTTTCGAGACAGCGGTAAAATACCAGTTGTTTCACGCCATTTTACTCTTGGTATTAGGCTATAATTTTAGCTATAACAGTCCGGTGGAAGATTATATTGTGGGCTGTTTTCTCTTGGGGACCTTTCTGTTTTCTTTCTCCATCTACGGCCTAGTGCTTTCCGATATTTTTGGTAAAAAAGCCCGTTTTTTAGGACCCATTACCCCTATTGGCGGGTTGCTGCTCACTGTAGGTTGGGCGCTTTTAGCCTACACCTATATTGCCCATATTATCTAATTTTTTGAGACTGTTTGGGAAGTGGCGGAAAAAGTTTTAATGGCAGTATTGGGTTCAATAATATTGTATCCCTCCCAAAAATTCGGATCGTATTTAGGCAAATAAGTGGGTAGTATATTATTGTCTTCTTTGATGGTTTTAAAGGCTTCTGGATCAATAAGCTTGTGACTAAAAATCACAATTTCATTCTTATTCTGGCTGTTGATCTCAAAATCTATGGCTACAATAAGTTCGTTTTGTTTCCTCCTACCTCGGGTATTTTTATTCTTCTCTACAATTTTTATAGGCCTTTTAATCCCCACTTTTTCTGCGGAGCTTTCCTCTAAATAGCTCAATTGGTACCCCAGTTCATCTGTTTTGTTAAAAAAGGCTTTTCCCTCGCTGAGGTAATTTATATAGGAGAAACCTAAAAGTTTGACCTTCTTTAAGGTTTGGCTGTTTTTAAAGTCCAAACGAACTACGCCAAAGTCATCTGCATTTACGTACAATACAGCATTGTAATCGGAACGACCTTTGGAAGTAAAACGCAATTGATACACAGGGAGGGCGCCCAAATAGGTAAAGTCTTCCAGGCGAATGTCATACCTATTGTCTTTAAATAGAAAATCAAAGGGACTGTCTTCATTAAAGAACAATCGCTCAAACAAGCGGCCTATCCTTTTTTTTCTATAGTTGGCAAAGCCTTGTTTTTGTGCAAGGTCTTTTTCTTTTTTAAGGGTGGCAAGTGAATCCAGTAGGGCTACATTGCTGCTGTCTATAACTGCTTCTTCATAGAACAATTCATCTGAAGAAACCTTGGTAGAAAACCAGCCAGATTTTACCTTGAGATAGGAGTCCTTTTTGACGTTTTGTTCAAATATCTCGTCAAACTTTTTCTCAATACCTTCAAAACTCACCTCATTTTCTTTGTCGTAAAGCTTAGAGGCTTTAATGAGCTTTATTTTTTGATTTTTTTGGGTGTAGTCTCCGTGTAAATCTGCCAGGACTTCCGTGAAATAAGCTCCGTTTCTGGGAATGAGACCCATGACGGAATCAATGAATTTTTTGTTGAGCGCCCCAATGCTTGATTTTTTAAAATCCACATCCATTTTGCTCATATACTGGGTTTCAGAAGCTCTAAAAAATAGCCTTTTGGTCGTGAGATTTTGTGGGTGATTTTGCGCTAGATTTTCTTTTATTTTAAGGACAATCTCTTGGGCGCTCAGGTTTTTATTACTCACAATAACCCCATTGAGTACAATTTCTTTGGAAGCGATCAATAAGGTATCTCCAACGGTAGAAAGGAGGAATTGTTTTTTCTCATAACCCATAGAAGACACTGTAACAGAGTCAGATAACTGTATGCCTTTGGGCAATTGAATGCTAAAAGCCCCTTCTTCATTCGTAATAACACCCTGGTTGTTTTTGAGTACTATACTGGCGTATGCAATGGGTGATTTGGTGAGTGAGTCCAACAGCACACTGGATAGGGTTTCTGTGTGGAGTAGGTGAGACCTCTTTTTGGAGGGGTGTTGCTCAAGGAGGTTTTTGGACTTAGTGTCTGCTGTTTGGGCATGAAGGAACACACTACTTATAAGACTTATAATGAGGAGTACTGCTCTGAGTAGGATAGAAGGCATTTGATTGGTTTAAGGGTGGTGAAAGTTACATCCTTTGACTAAATGCGACTTTGTTTTAGTAAAACTTTAAGCCAGTTTTAATACCTTTTTAACACCCACAATCTGTGCCACAATTTTTTTGGCCACCACTTTTTTTGTTTTTTAGTAGCCGTGGGAAGAACCATTTAATTACTAAAAACCCTGTTGCTGCTGCAACACAGCTATAAGTGAGTATGTCTTGGAGTAGGTTCATTTATTTTAATATTTGATAAGCGATTAAGGCTACTAAATAGGCCAAGCCACTCATGAAGGCAAATTGTATGGAAGGCCAGTACCAAGAATTGGTCTCTCTTTTTACTACCGCAAGCGTACTCATGCACTGTAGGGCAAAAGCGTAGAAAAGCATCAGGGAGACTCCGGAGGCTAAGTTAAAGAGTTTTCCTTTGGTGCGCGGGTTGGTCTCTGCTGCCATTCTATTTTGAATGGTGTCTACCTCATCTGTTCCAACAGCATAAATGGTGGCTAAGGTACCAACGAATACCTCGCGTGCTGCAAATGAAGTCAGTACGGCAATACCAATTTTCCAATCGTATCCCAAAGGAGCTACAATGGGGGTAATGGCTTTTCCCAAGTAGCCCATATAGGAGTTTTCTAGCTTAAAACTAGCGATCTCCTGGTTTAATGCAGTGGCTTCTAGGCGTTCTTTTTCAAGTGCCAACCATTGGTTTTTTTCAAGCCCTGTGCTTAAGCTGTCGTATGCTATAGCTGCTGCTTGAACACCACTTAGAATATTGGCTTGATTGAATGAAGTAAATCCTTCTTGGACTACTTTTTCTGCCACAACTCGGTCTGCATCTTTAAAATTATCAGAGAGGCCGTTTGAGCCTAAAAACCAAAGTACAATGGAGATGGCTAAAATTATTTTCCCTGCACCAAACACAAAACTCTTAGTCTTTTCAGCGACTGTTATTGCAACATTTTTGAGTAAGGGTAGTTTGTAATTAGGCATTTCAATGACAAAGAATTGACGTTTTTTGAATTTCAGCACTTTATTAAGCACCATGGCCCCTAGAATGGCTGCGACAAAACCGATGAGGTATAAAAGCATCAGGGTAAGGGCTTGGTAGCTCAGTCCCAGAAAAGTCCCTTCTGGAATGACCAGTCCAATGATGATCAAATACACCGGCAAACGAGCAGAACAAGTGGTAAATGGGGTCACTAATATGGTGATGAGTCGTTCTTTCCAATCCTCAATGGTTCTTGTGGCCATTACGGCTGGAATGGCACATGCAGTTCCTGAAATAAGGGGGACAATACTTTTCCCGCTCAGTCCAAAAGGGCGCATGACGCGATCCATTAAGAACACCACCCTACTCATATAGCCGCTTTCTTCTAAAAGCGATATAAATAAAAATAAGAAAGCAATTTGTGGAATAAATATGACTATTCCTCCAATACCAGCCAAAACACCTTCTGCCAATAGATCTGTAAAAGCACCAGGGGGTAAGTTTGTTTTTACCCAATTGCTCGCGTTGGCAAAAAAGCCATCAATAAAGTCCATGGGGATATTACTCCAGTCATAAATGACTTGAAATATACCGATCAGTATCATAAAAAATATGAGGTACCCAAAAATGTGGTGGGTGAGAATTTTATCTAGGGAAGCCCTAATGCCTTTAGCTGCAGCTGCGTCTATCTGGTATCCCTTTTTAAGGACGTCGTTTATAAATTGGTACCTGAGGATGGTTTCTCGCTGCTGTAATCTTTTTAAATCTACTTTCGATTTGGTGGTAAAACTAGAGGTGTCTTGTGTTTGGTTTTTTTCTATTGGGGTGAAGTTCACATCCTGTGTAATCACGAGCCACAATTTGTATAAGTCTTCCTTTGGGAAGGTATTTTTTAATTTCTCAAAATAATCGGGGTCTATCCTTTCTGTTTCTGTAATGGCTTTGTCGGATAGGTTTCTGAAATCTGCAATATATCCTTTAAGGGTGTCAATACCAGTTTTTTTTCTGGTACTCACCAGGGCTATTTTTGTGTCTAGCACCGCTTCTAAGGCTGAAATATCTAAGCTTATCCCTTTTTTAGGCATTCTGTCTGCCATATTAATGACCAAAATACTCGGGATTCTTAGGTCTTTGATCTGGGTAAAGAGCAGTAAGTTGCGTTTTAGATTTTCTACATCGGTTATCACTACCGCTACATCTGGGTAATCTTTGTCGTTTTTATTGAGCAGTAATTCAATCACCACACTCTCATCTAAAGAGGTTGTATTGAGACTGTATGTTCCGGGAAGGTCAATAATATGGGCTTTAACGCCCCTGGGTAATTTACAAATACCTTCTTTTTTCTCTACCGTAATACCCGGATAGTTTCCTACTTTTTGGTTCAGTCCAGTGAGCTGATTAAATACAGACGTTTTCCCTGTGTTTGGATTTCCTATAAGGGCTACATTCAGTCGCTTGCTCATCCTTAAATAGTTTTGATGAATATTTTGGCAGCAACATCTCGCCTAATGGCAATATGAGATCCGTTTACATTTATGTACAATGGGTCTTTGAGTGGGGCTATCTGAATTAGCTCTATTTCATTGCCAGGCAAACAACCTAATTCTAGCAGTTTAATGGGCAAGAAATTGTCTGGGAATTCTTGAATAATTCCTTTCTCTCCTCTCTTAAGGTCTGCTACTGTTCGCTCCAATGTTTATTTAGATTGATTATAATTAAGCCAAAAGTACACTAATTTAATAAGTTAGAACAGGATAAGGATTCTTTTTTTTCAGGTGTTTTTACGGACTTATTTTTTGGCCGCTATTTCAGCATAAGTTGCCTGAAGTACTTTTAAATCTTCCAATAGGGTTTCTATGGCGGCTGGGTCTGTGCCGTCGTAATAGCCCCGGATTCTTTTTTGCTTGTCAATGAGCACAAAATTCTCTGTATGAACCAGGTCAAAAGGACCACTGCCGCCCTCATCTTTGGCTACCAAGTACGATTTTCTAGCCAGGTCATAAATGTCTTTTTTGGGGCCAGTAACCAAGTGCCATTTTTTTGGATTCACGCCTTTTTCAATCCCGTATTGGTAGAGAACGGACACAGAATCTCGCTCTGGAGTAACTGAATGAGACAATAATAAAACGTCTTCTTGGTCTTTTATTGCTTCTTGTATGGCTCCCATATTCCCCGTCATAATGGGACAAATAGTGAGGCAAGTGGTGAAAAAGAAATCTGCAATGTATATTTTATCCTTGAAAGTATCTTGACTAATGGTATCGCCCAATTGATTGACCAATGAAAAATTGGGAATAGTGTGGTATTTTCTAATAAATTGTACTGTAGAATCTACCAGCTCAGTATTGACCATGCTGGGTTGGTATATAGGGAGTATTACTTTGGGCTTTAAAGCGTTATAAAACAAGTATAAAATCACTGCTGAAAGCGCGAAAAATGCCATCCAAAACTTTTTATAAGCCAAAAAGTAATTTTTCATGGGTAACAAACTAGGGTTTACAAAGACAAAGGTAAGGCATCCTTTAAGAAGCGACAAAGTTTGAGTGTGCTGTGGGTATTAATTAAATCTTAAAATTGTCTCATGAGGCGGTTTCAGATTTTTTTACCCGTTCTGAATAGTGTATTTTTGACCCTTTATAAAACGACATATGAGTCCAATAGCAATACAAGCCATACAATTTTTTATTAGCCTTTCCCTTTTAATAGTCCTTCACGAATTGGGCCATTTTATTCCGGCTAAATTATTCAAAACTAGGGTGGAAAAATTCTACCTCTTTTTTGACGTAAAATTCTCTTTGTTTAAAAAGAAAATTGGAGAAACGGAGTATGGAATAGGCTGGCTCCCTTTAGGGGGTTATGTAAAGATTTCAGGCATGATTGATGAAAGCATGGACACTGAGGCCATGAAACAAGACCCTCAACCATGGGAATTTCGTTCCAAACCAGCCTGGCAGCGCTTGATTATTATGCTTGGAGGGGTCACAGTAAACTTTGTTCTTGCAGTGATCATTTTTATTGGAATGGCTTTTTCTTATGGGGAGCAGTATATTCCTAACGAAAGTGTTAAGGATGGCTACCAAGTGACCGATCAAGAGATTGGCGAAAAATTAGGCATTCAAACAGGCGACAGAATTATAGCAGTAGACGGAAATTCTATAAAAACCTTTAGGGGAATTTTTCTTGAAATTGTCAATGGAAATACCATTACCATTGAAAGGGATGGTGCGTTACAAGAGGTGGAAATTCCAGTAGATTTTATTGAGACTTTATTAGACAACCCTGATCGCATGCGTTTCTTGGCTATGCGCCAGCCTTTTGTGGTCTCTGGTCATGATCCAGACCATATAGTAAATCCTGAAGTAGATTTTCAGGCCATGGATCAGGTGCTTAGTATAAATGGAGAAACCGCTTTTTATTTAGACCAGGCCAAAGATATTTTAGCGCGCAACAAAGGACAAGAAGTATCTCTTCTAGTTGAGCGCGCCAATGGATCCCAAACGATTTTAATGGCACAGGTTAATGACTCTGCCACCTTAGGGGTGTCTTTGCAAAGCTTGACCATGCAGCAATTTGTAGACAAGGGTCTTATTGAAATAGAAACCAAGAGCTACTCACTTATAGAATCTATTCCTGTGGGAATAGAAAGAGGTGTGACTACATTGGGTTCTTATGTGAAGCAACTCAAGAAAATATTCAACCCAGAAACGGGAGCCTATAAGGGTGTTGGTGGTTTTGCTGCTATTGGTGGTCTTTTCCCAGATGTTTGGGATTGGCAAGCCTTTTGGGGCACTACAGCCTTATTATCTGTGATATTGGCTTTTATGAACATCCTTCCAATTCCAGCTTTAGATGGTGGTCATGTGTTGTTTTTATTATATGAAATGATCTCTGGTCGCAAACCTTCAGACAAATTTTTAGAGTATGCACAAATGGTTGGTTTCTTTATTTTAATGGGGCTTTTACTGTTTGCAAACGGGAATGACCTCTATAAATTAATTTTTAAGTAGAGAAAGCTGTTTTTTTGTTTTGAAGATTAGAAAAAACATTTATATTTGCACCCGCTAATGTAGCAAACGCTGCAAGCAACACTCCTCCTTAGCTCAGTTGGTTAGAGCATCTGACTGTTAATCAGAGGGTCCTTGGTTCGAGCCCAAGAGGAGGAGCAAAAGACAAAGCCTTTACAGAAATGTAGAGGCTTTTTTTGTGGCTTTAATTTAGGGCTCTCCCAAAGAATTGATGCTCTTACGTTACATTAAATCAAAACTTTATTCTTCAGTAAATGTAACTTGAATTGGATTAAAATCCAATTTTTACCAACTAAGCTGCCAGTTAAATAGCCAGTTAATTTTTCCTTTTGTATTCAAAAATATAACAGTTTCTATCTTTTTTTGTTTTTAAATAAAGACACAATTATGACAGAGACAATTGTTATTCGGTTTACTAAAAAGGACAAGGAATATCTATCCAAATTAGCCACAAAACACAGACTTACTTTAAGTAGTTTTTTAAGGTCTGAATTACTGAATTCATTAACATCTAAATCTAAGTTAGATGTTTAAGGGTGTTCGTAACGACAACGGCAGACCAGTAGGCTCTAAAAACAAATCTACTGTACTTATTAAAAATACTATTGCATCCATCTTAAATGACAATGTAGAGTTGTTTAAAGAAAAGCTACTGCAACTAAATGACAAGGATTTTGTAAAGGCTTATATGGACTTAGCTAAGTATGTTATACCCACAATGAAAGCTGTTGAAGTAAGTGATACAACTGAAGACAATGTTCCAAATTGGATTGATAATTACAATGAAGAGCAATTAAGAGAGGCTTTAACCAAACAAATATAGGTATGTACTATAACGATATTAAACAAGCATTAAAAGACAGCTTTAAGCAAGTATTTACTTGTTATAAAGACAAACAAACGGGGTATGAGATATGGTTACTTAATGGTGAGATAATAAGCGCTTTTGGTCGTTAAAAAGTTCTCATAACCCAAATGAAATTATGGTATAGATAGCTGCACCATATATAATTTTGTATTAATTCCCATAGGGTGCGTATAGCATAAGAACTGCGCAATACTTCTATCACCTAATCAAGTTGGACGGTAGTTGGTTCAGATAAAATAAGACTGTGTAATAATTGCGTTGGCT
>Ga0209601_1001431_pt1 | contig 16637 bp, 16 predicted proteins | sample COGITO_mtgs_1104_4_FD_184796 | JGI IMG/M metagenome (GOLD analysis project Ga0209601, IMG submission 184796) | Pelagic marine microbial communities from North Sea - COGITO_mtgs_110426 (SPAdes) (version 2) | ecosystem: Environmental > Aquatic > Marine > Epipelagic ...
CAGACTCGAACTGACGACCTTCGGGTTATGAGCCCGACGAGCTACCAACTGCTCCACCCCGCGATATCCACCCGAGGCGTTGCCTGCGGGACGTCAAAGATACGCTTAACTTTCATTTCACCAAATCGAAATTTCACTGAAATAGCTTCCGCCTCGGGGCGTACCTTTGCCTACTGACTACCAGTCCTCAACGCGACCACCATGGCAACTAATCACGAAGAAACAACACCGCATCGAGCGGGTTTCGTCAACATCATTGGCTCTCCGAACGTCGGAAAGAGTACACTAATGAATCGTCTAGTGGGCGAGCGTTTGAGCATCATCAATAAAAAAGCCCAGACAACGCGCCACCGCATCATGGGCATCGTCAATGAGCCCGAATGGCAAATCGTTTACAGCGACACTCCAGGTGTGCTCGACCCCGCATATAAGCTTCAGGAAGGCATGATGAAGTTTGTGCGAACGGCCCTGCAGGATGCCGACCTCATTCTAATGGTCACCGATACGGAGGAAAGTGACATGGCGCACCCCGAGACTTTCGCAAAAATTGCCGAGATGGAGGTCCCTGTTTTTATCCTGATCAACAAAGTGGATTTGGCGGATCAAGCCATCGTTGGAGAGCGCCTTGCTTATTGGCAAGAGAAAATCCCACGCGCCGTTGTCGCTCCCATCAGCGCCCTGCATGGCTTCAATGTCGATCAAATTCTCGAGCGCGTGGTGGAGCTCCTTCCGCTATCCCCTCCCTATTTTTCCAAGGACGAATTGACGAACAAACCCATGCGGTTTTTCATTTCTGAAATCATCCGAGAAAAAATCCTCACCCACTTCAAACAAGAAATCCCATACTCGGTTGAAGTCGTTGTCGAATCGTACGTCGAAGAAGATGCATTGGTGAAAATTCGAGCTGAGATTCGAGTGGCACGCGAGAGCCAAAAACAAATTGTCATCGGCAGTGGCGGAAACATGATCAAACGAGTAGGCATCGATGCTCGCAAAGACATTGAAAAATTCATTGCATCGCGGGTATTCCTGGATCTGTTTGTGAGGGTGGACAAAGACTGGCGAAACGATGAGCGAAAACTGAAACGATTGGGTTACCTGGATTGATCCCAAGCGCGATTTGCCATGATTGCATTCTCACACGCAAAAATAAACCTGGGCTTGTTTGTCATGAATAAGCGGCCCGATGGTTTTCATGCGCTCGAAAGCGTCTTTTGGCCGGTCGATTGGACCGACGTATTGGAAGTGCACGCAAAACCTTCACCGGGACTAGAATTAAAGATCACGGGGCTTGAAGTTCCCGGAAACTTGGAAAGCAATCTAATTGCCAAAGCCTACGAGCTCATGGCGCGTGAATTCAACATCGGCGGCGTGACTGCCCACTTGCACAAGATCATCCCAATGGGAGCAGGTCTGGGCGGTGGCAGCTCCAATGCAACGTGCATGATTCGATTGCTCGATCAGCTTTTTTCACTGAATCTAACCGACGAGGCGGCCTTGCAACTGGCAGCTCAACTCGGATCGGACTGCCCGTTTTTTTGGAAGTCAGCCCCCGCACTTGTCACGGGAAGGGGCGAACACCTCGCACCGGTTCCCGGAATCCAGTCAGAAAGCTGGAACAACATGCACTTGACGGTAATCCATCCAGGCGTTCATGTCTCAACCTCGGAAGCTTTTGCCGGTTGCGAACCCAAAATGCGGACCTTGGATTGGACAAAACTTTCGGATCACCCCCCGAAAAGCTGGTCGCAATGGCTCCAAAATGATTTTGAAGCAGGCGTACGCGCCCTCCATTTGCCGATCCATTCGGCACTCGAGCTGCTGCAAAATTCCGGTGCCGATTATGTACAAATGACAGGGACAGGATCGGCAGCATTTGGTGTTTTTGCCCGAGAATCGGAGGCCACAGCTGCCGCCCGCGCCGCCATAGAGCAGGGTTGGGCTTCGCGTTCGTTCGCGATGAATGCTTGCCTCTGAGACTACCCCCCTTATTTCGGGGCCTTCCAACAAATCACGGCTCCGAGCATAGCGAAAAGCAGATTGGGCAACCATGCCGCTAGCAACAGCCAGTTTTCTCGCGAAATCAATGCATCCGGTGACAGCGAAACTGACGCAGCATAAACCGTAATCAACTTGGCCACAAAAACGAATAAAAAACCTATGATCACAGCCAAAAACAAGTGATACCCCATACCTCCTCGCAACTTTCGCGCTGCGATTCCCACACCGATGAGCATCAAGACATAAATGGAAAACGGATTGGCCGTGCGGCCATATTGCTCCAATTTCAGCATGGCTACTTTGGCGCCACGCCGCTGTTCAATGTCAATGTGCCGACGCAATTGCGGTGTCGTCATTGCTGAGGTCATCACCGAACGTTGCCCAAAATCACTAATGTTCATGTTCAAGGCCGTATCCATTCGGGTCAAATAGCGCAAGTGCTCGTTGCCCTCCGAATCAAAATCGCGAATGCGCGCGTTGATCAACCGCCAAACACTATCCTCTTCCAGCCAAGTGGCCTTGGCGGCCAAAATGCGCTGTTCGAGCACGTTGTCTTCGCCCCACCGTTCCAATTGAAAACGGTACCCTGTATTTCGATCGACCGTAATGGAACGAAAATAGGCCACCGTTCCAGGAGTAATTTCCCGGTACATGTGCTGATCAGAGATGTGAAAATTGACATGAACGTATTCCACCTCAAACTCCACCTTGCGCTCATTAGCAATGGGCAGAATAAAATGCGAAACGAGCAAAGAAAGTGCGACGAGTACCGAAGAGGCAATGAAATAAGGACGCATCAATCGCGTAAAACTCATGCCCGAACTCAGCAATGCAATGATTTCCGTTTGCTGGGCAAGACGGCTGGTAAACCAAATGATCGTCAGAAACACAATAAAACCACTGAGCAAATTTCCAAAATGAAAACAAAAACTCAGGTAATACATCAACGTGCCACCCAGCGGTGCTTCATTGGTGAGCAGCCGGCCAATGTTTTCCATCAAGTCAAACACCACTGCGATCACACAGAAAACCCCGACCATGAAGAAAAACGTGGTGAGAAATTTTCGGATGATGTAGCGATCAATGCGCTTGAGGGCCAACGGTGTGCTCATTGCATTACAGGCGTTGGTTCAAATGCGGAACAACAGCGTTCTTCCATTCCACGAAGTCGCCCGCGATGATATGCTGGCGGGCTTGGCGCGCCAGTTCGAGGTAGAATGCCAAATTGTGCACGCTGCAGATGTACAAAGCGAGGTATTCATTGGCTTTGATTAAGTGCCTCACATAAGCCTTGCTGTAGAACGAATCCACCGGCGAAGTTCCGTCTGGATCCAAGGCTGAATGATCGTTGGCCCACTTTTCATTTTTCATATTCAACGTCCCTTTCCAAGTGAAAAGCAATCCATGACGGGCATTGCGAGTGGGCATGACACAATCAAACATGTCCACCCCTAACGCCATGTTCTCCAAAAGATTTTCCGGGGTACCGACGCCCATCAAATAGCGGGGTTTGTCTTCGGGCAAAATCCCACAAACCAATTCGGTCATCGCATACATATCCTCATGCGGCTCCCCCACACTCAATCCCCCGATTGCATTCCCCGGAGCATCGCGCTCAGCAATGGCATGAGCCGAAGCGGCACGAAGGTCATTGTACGTCGAACCCTGCACAATGGGAAACAGCGCCTGATCATGGCCGTATAGCGGGCCGCGAGAAGCAACGTGATGGATGCAGCGATCCAACCACCGATGGGTACGTTCCATGGATTCCCGTGCATAACCATAATCGCTCGGATAGGGCGGGCATTCGTCAAACGCCATGATGATGTCCGCCCCGATGCTGCGCTGGATGTCCATGGAAGTCTCGGGACTAAACAAGTGTTTGCTGCCATCGATGTGGCTGCTAAAAGTCACCCCTTCCTCGGTGATTTTTCTTCGATCGGACAAACTGAATACTTGGTACCCGCCACTGTCGGTCAAAATGGGAAGGTCCCAATGCATGAATCCGTGCAATCCCCCTGCTTCCTCCAGCACAGATGTTCCTGGACGCAGGTACAAATGATAGGTGTTGCCCAAGATGATTTGCGCACGAATGTCTTCGACGAGGTCACGTTGCGGAACAGCTTTGACCGTACCTGCCGTGCCAACTGGCATGAATATGGGGGTCTCAATCGCCCCATGATCGGTCTGCACAACACCGGCCCGAGCTTTGGATTGTGAATCACGAGCCTCTATTTGAAAAGTCAGTTCAGCCATCGATGGAAGTAATTCCTGCAAATGTAACTTCGGAGCATGGTTGGAACCCTTTACAATGCCATTGCAGTTGGAATTGGCGCATCAGCAGGACTTTGGCTGGGCAAAAAAATCTCGAAAGAGCTGGAAAATCATGTGTTTCAGGCTCTCGGCCTCTTCACATTGGGAATTGGTTTCAGCATGAGCATGGAAATGGATCAGCCTTTTGCTGTGTTTTTAGCCCTGGTATTTGGCACCATCGCGGGCCAAAACTTGCGCATCGACCAACGGGTGCGGCAAATGACAGATCGGCTCGGTGAAGGCACCGGATCGGGGTTGGTTCAATCTGTTTTGTTGTTTTGTGCGGGAGCGATGACCCTTGTGGGCTGCATGCAAGACGGACTTCAGAACGATCCAACCATCCTGTTCATCAAAGGCACTATGGATTTGGTCAGTTCGGCCTTGCTCGCGGCGGCCTTGGGACGCGGGGTGCTTTTGGCAGCGCCCGCCGTCTTGCTCATCCAAGGGGGGCTGACCGGAGCATTTCAGCTGTGGGGTGCTGCATGGACTCCGGAATTAACTGCCGATCTCACGGGGCTCGGGGGATTGCTGCTCATCGCCCTTGGCATCGACCTCTTGAAAGTTCGATCCTTCGCCTTGCTCAACTTCATTCCTGCCTTTGCTCTAATCGCTTTGTTTCGGCCCGTGGCAATTTGGATTCAGACGGAATTGCCTGTCTTATTGTTATTCTGATTGCCCATGAGAACCACACAGCCTCGCCCGCAACGTTGGAGATGGACCGTCGCCGGGCTTGCCGTGCTGTTACTCGCCGCATTGCTCACCAGCGAAGTCAATCGAAGAATCGATGGACAATGGAATCGGCCCGGAGAATGGTGGGGCATGCAGGCTACTCAGAAAAATTATGGAGCGGAAGTGCATAAGTGGAGCGCCCATTACAATGTGCCCTTCCCCTATCTCATGGCCCTGATTCAATTGGAATCCGGAGGCCGGAAACCCGCCGGCAAACGATTTGAGGCACATGTTTTTGAGCGACTAGTGGAAGTGAAGCGAGGGGACCGAAGCCATTATGAGCACGTCACGCAGGCAGATCTGCAGGAAGCCGACGAAGAAGCCCTTCGCAATTTGGCAACGTCCTGGGGGCCGTTTCAACTCATGGGCTACAAGTGCATTTTGCTCGACCTGCAAATCCGCGACATTCGAGGTCAAGACGCCGTGCGAGCCGGTATCGAGTGGATTCATCTTACATACGGTGATGCGCTCCGTGACAAAAAATTCCGAGATGCCTTCCACCTGCACAACACCGGCAAGCTTTTTCCGAAATCAGGCAAACCCAGCACGTTTCATCCGGATTACGTCGATAAAGGGCTTCGTTTCATGGAAGCGTATGATCAGAAGCCATAACCAACGTGAACTCGGCTCGAGCCGGTGGGCGTCTTCCATTGAATGCTTACCTTAATGCCTGCCAAGGATAATCCATGCCTGCGAACAAATACGCCCTTATCCGATACCGAACCATTGATCGGTGCCTTACCAACCCCGGAGCTCCCTTTCCAACAAAGGAAGAACTCAGGGAGGCCTGCGAAGAGGCACTCTATGGCAGCAATGGCGATCGCATTAGTATCTCAACAATTGAAAAAGACTTGAATGCGATGCGCAATGATGGTGCCTTGGGTTACTATGCTCCCATCGCATACCACCGCGATGAACGCGGGTACTATTATGAAGCGGATGATTTTTCCATTGACAACCTGCAGTTGAACCCCGAAGAATTGGAGTCGATTCGATTCGCTGCGCGAACCCTCGTACAATTCAAAAATGTTCCCGTTTTCTCTCAATTCGGCCAGGCCATTGGCAAAATAGATGACCGGCTTCGAATGGCACCCAATTTGGACACCGGCAATCTCGATTCCGTGGTGCAATTTGAATCGGCACCCGCCACGCGGGGATCGGAACTTTTGATGCCTATTCTCGAAAGCATTCAAGGCAAACAAACGCTTCGAATGGAGTACAAAAAGTTTCAGTCCGAAGAAGCCAAAGCAGTATGCCTGCACCCTTATTTATTAAAAGAATACCGGAATCGCTGGTATGTCATTGGATGGAATCCCGAACGGCTGGCATACCGGACCTATGGCCTCGATCGCATCCAGCAGTTGAAAGAAGCCGATGAGGTCTTCATCGTGCGCAGTGATTTCAACCCCGATGATTTTTTCCTGCACTCCTTTGGGATTTCAAAAATTGCTAAGGCTCCATGTGATGTTCGAATCCGTTGCAGCAAACTGGAATACGAGTACCTCGCCGCTCAGCCTGTGCACAGCAGTCAAAAGCTGGTCGAAATCGGCCAAGGCGGATACGAATTGCAGTTGCACGTGCTTCTCACCTTTGAATTGATTCAATTCTTATTGGGACTAGGCCCTGCGGTAGAAGTTATTGCCCCCGCAGACTTGCGCGAATTGATGCAGCAGAACCTCAACAGCACCTTGGATCTTTACCGCGAAAAGTAGAAAAAAATCGCACCGTAAATTGATTACGGAGGGGCACTCTTTGTTTGTCTTGTCAAACACAAACAAGCCCCCTGTAATGTCTATTCCACTGAACCCACTGGCCTTTGCTTTTCCTTCAAGCATTCAAAATATCGCACAAGCCAAGCGTTGGATCGACGGATTTTCCCGGCCCGCAATGTTCAATTCGCATGCATGGCAAACCTCCAAGAAACTCGCTCTGCTTGTGTGGGAATGTCACCTCGAAAACCGCCCATTCCGGCGTACCCTGAACTTCATGCACCCGGCATTCTATGAGATGATCAAAACGCCAGAAGGCATTTGTTTGGTCCATGAGGCCCGACTCAGAAGGAATTGAGCTTTCGATTGAAGAATCACGGAATTATTGAAAAATCACGGCATCGACGTGAATAACAATGACTGAAAACCAGTGGTTTCGAAATCCCACTTGCCGTAATTTGCGTGTGTCAATATTAACTTATCGATTAAATTATTTAATTCATCGATATTTTTCTTATTTTTAACCACTGAAACGGCAAAATGAATCCGACGAAATCATCCAAACTCTTCTCCGAGCTGCAAGAAACCTTGCTCGCAACGACTGAGGGTGATGATCGAGGCGTGTTATTCAGCTTTTCTGGAGAGCTTACCCCGGATGCAACCGATGCCATCATGCTCTTGGCAGAAAATGCACTCCTCACGAAGAAGGCAAAACGGAAAGAATTGAATCGGATGAGCGCTGTTCTGATTGAATGCCTTCAAAACGTGAGTCGACACGGTTGGATTGATGATGATGGAAAGCTGCAATTATTCCTCACACTCGAGAGCACGCCATTGGGGCATCAAATTCAAGCGGGAAACCTGGTAGACTTCGATATGGCCGCCTCTTTGCGCGCCAATCTTTCTGAGGTCAATGGAATGACACATGAACAGTTGCGCGTTCGGTATGTCGAGTGCCTGTGCAACAATGAATGGTCTGAAAAAGGCGGTGCAGGGCTTGGTTTGCTCTCCATGGCCAAAAAGTCCAATGGTCCGTTGGATTATCAATTCCTTGAACTGGAATCTGGAAAGTACCTTTTTACGCTCGGAATATTGATCAAAAGCTGAGCCCTCTTCACAAGTAGCTTACGTCTTCCTTTCCTTCTTGCGAGCTGCTGGAAACAATATGTTATTCAAGATCAACCGGTAGCCGGCAGAATTAGGATGCAGGTTCAAATCCGTTGGGGGATCGTTTACCATGTGGCGGTAGTCTTCGGGATCATGTCCGCCATAATAGGTCCATTGCCCCAACCCCAGCGTGCCATGTATGTATTTGGCCGAACGCGTGCTCTTTGTTTCCGCCATGATGGTCACATCGGGACGAATGTATTGCTTGCGAAAGGCCGTTGTCTGTCCCATAAAACCGGGAATGACCCGCTCATGGCTTTGGGTCAGCATGGTAGGAATGATGTCCCATTTGGCGCTGAAATCAAACAAGGTGAAGAAATCGTTTAGCTGCTTCGTCTTCGTATGCTCTTCCGTGGCATCAATTTCTGAAAACTCGTAGACCATAGGATCCGTGATGAGCTGATAATCTTGGAAGGCTAAGGCTCGGTTGAAATCGAGCGCCCTCGTTGCCCCGGCATCTGTTGGATCGCCATCAAACACAGACTCGCAAATGTCTACTTCTTCTGCCGCAAGGGCAATGTCAAAGGAATCGGTTCCGGAACACATTGTGAAAAGGAATCCGCCTCCAAGAACAAAATCACGAATTTGAAGCGCCACATTCCGCTTCATCACACTCACTTTCTCAAACCCCAACGTCCGGGCCATGCCTTCTTGTCGCTGAACCTCATTTTGGTACCAAGCTGCGCTTCGATACGACCGGTAAAACTTACCGTATTGACCCGTAAAATCTTCATGGTGCAAGTGCAGCCAATCGTATTTCGGAAGAATTTCACCCATGATTTGAGCATCGTAAATGACATCGTACGGGATTTCCGCATAAGTCAAAACCAAGGTAACGGCATCATCCCATGGTTGCTTCCCATCCGGACTGTACACCGCAATTTTTGGCGCAACCTCTAATTTAACCCGCTCCGTATTGGACTCTGGATCCGCGATTTCTACTAAGATTTGCTGCGCCTGTACATCCGCTATTACTTGGTGGCTGATGCCTCGAATCACACATTCTTGGACCAACGTCGTCAAATTCGGCATAAGGAAACTCCCACCGCGGTAATTGAGCAGCCACTCAATTTCCACCTCTTGCTCCAACAGCCAGAAAGCCATGCCATAGGCTTTGAGGTGATTGGACTGCGAATCATCCATGGGAATCAGTAGCTGGGACGCTCTCATGCCTGATATCCCCATGCATACCATCATCACCCCGACGCAAATTGTGCGTTTCCAGTCCATTCCAATCCGTGCTATCATGCGGGCAATTTACGACGATTCTGAGCAGCTTAATCCGTTCCCTGGACTAGCGCCAGCGATTGGCGCCATTCAGAATGGCGATTCTGAACCTCCCTCTTCTCCCGGTTGATTCATCTTGGAGGGAACCGTCACGGTCGACTGGTTTGCGAAGTCCTCATTCGGCCGGAGGCCATCTTGAAATTCACCACGATCGAAGACCGGGTTGGCAAAACTGTCGTAATTGGCAAACTTCGCCAATCGTTGGATGAACCGCATCTTCACCGTTCCGAGTGCTCCATGACGGTGCTTCGCAAGGATCAATTCACCCAAGCCTGCCGTATCAATCCCGTCCGGGTGTTCGGTCAAACCGTAATATTCGGCACGGTAGATGAATGCGACTATGTCTGCATCCTGCTCAATTGCACCCGACTCTCGCAGGTCCGACAGGATCGGGCGTTTGTCACCGCCCCGTGTCTCTACCATCCTTGACAGTTGCGACAAGGCGATGATGGGAATATCCAATTCCTTTGCGATGCTTTTGATGGAACGACTGATGCTCGAAATCTCTTGTTCACGATTGCCTGAAGTAGAACCGGCAGTCATCAGCTGTAAGTAATCAATCACGACCATTTGAATGCCTGCGGTGGATTTTAAACGACGGCACTTGGCCCGTAATTCAAAAATGCTCAAGGCCGGTGTATCATCAATGTACAGCGGTGCTTCCGACAATTTTCCGATCCGCTCGTGCAACTGGGTGTATTCGTGCGGTGCCAGGCTCCCTTTTCTGAATTTGTCGGAGCTGATCTCCGTCTCGGCCGAAATCAATCGCTGCACCAATTGCACCGCTGACATCTCCAGGGAAAATACGGCTACCGGCACATTGTATTCCACAGTAATGTTGCGCGCCATGGTCAATACAAAAGCGGTCTTGCCCATTCCAGGACGAGCCGCCAGTACAATCATATCTGATTTCTGAAATCCCCCGGTGATGTTATCCAACTCGACAAAACCAGTGGCCACACCACTGACACCTCCTTCTTGGTTTCGTGCATTATCGATGTCCTCCAAAGCTTGCCGCATGATGCTGCTCATGGACTCATAACTCCGGCGGATGTTGCCTTGCGCCACTTCAAACAATTGGGATTCGGCTTCATCCAGCAAATCCAAAACATCGGTGGTCTCTTCGAAGGCCTTTTGGGTGATCAAATTGGAAACCCGAATCAGTTCGCGCTGAATGTATTTCTGGGCAATGATCCGCGCATGGGCTTCAATGTTCGCAGTACTCGCCACCCGCAGCGTCAATTGAGCCACCGCTTGCGCCCCTCCTACCTGCTGCAAATCTCCTGCCTTTCGGAGGGTCTCGGTGACGGTCAAAATGTCCACCGGCTCCGAGGCATGGAACAAATCCACAATCGCCGCGTAAATCCGACGGTGGGCGTCCCGGTAAAAACTCTCCGGCTTGAGAACATCGATGATCGAGTTCACGGCCGTTTGCTCCATCATCATGGCACCCAGCACCGCTTCCTCCAAGTCCAAAGACTGGGGCTGTACTTTGCCTAACATCTCCGGGGCCTGCGATGGAGATTGCGCACCACGCGGTCGCACGCGCGCTACAGAAGAATCGGAAGGGAATTGATCTTGCATGATATTGGTTGGGTGAAGTTAGGACAGGGAATTCAGCTGAGCATCATCGTTAATTCACAACGCATTGACAAGGTTCTTAACATCCGTCGCTATCCCCTAATTTTGCTGCTATGATGAGTCCCATTTTCTCCCTTGCTTTGAACCGATTCACTGCCAAAGCACTGAGCGCAGTGTGCATCGCCTTCTTTTTGGTCGGTTGCGACGGCAGGGACAAGGAAGCTCCTAACGTCCAATTGATCACCCCGGCCTTCGATGGACTCGATGCGCAATATGGCGATTTCCTGTTCGTCCAATTCACGGCGACAGATAACCAGGCAGATGGTGGCATTTGGACGGTGGAGCTGCGCAAAGGGGACGGAGTCTCGGTGCGAACTTCGCAAATTGGACTTTGGCAAGGTTCAGAGATTGACACCCTCATTGTTCCATTTGCGTTGAATGCGAGTTCTTGGCCCACGGAAACCATGACCCTCGCCGTGATTGTAGATGATGCTGCTGGAAATCGAGGAGCGGCATTTCGAGATTTTGACTACACAGCTGCAGCCGATTTGCCCAATCTTCTTGTGGCCTTAACCGAAGAAACGGACGGCACTTCTTCCTTGCTCGCTTTCGAGAATGAATCGGGCGAAGTCACCACGGCAAGCAATTTTCCATTGAGTCACGACCTCGCTTACGCCGACGGAACGTTTGCCCTTGCCGATGCCGAAGCAGCAACCGTGCACCTCGTCAATCGGGAAACCATGGCGGTCGAAAACGCCTGGAATTCTGCGCAAAGCACCGGGTCTTTGCCACTGATAAAGCGTGTGCATGCCCTGGGACTGCAAGCCGGATTCACCATTGTACATGCCAGTGGCATAGCCGTAATCAATCCTTCAGGCGCATTGCTTTTCGAGCGATTTTCCGAAGCACCTTGGACTCCCGTAGACGTACGATTCACTGGAAACACGTGTGTGCTTTGGGAAAAAAATGACGCCACCTCAGCCCACCGACTGCGCTCGTGGGATTTTGTTACCGGCGCAACGGGGCCGCTGATCAATTTGGCCGTGGAACCGACGGGAATCGGAAGCGTGCCAACACAAAGCTCCGGAAGTAACGGGTCCGTTGTCCTCGTCAGTGAAACTACAGGGCTGACCCTCGTGGATGTTGGGACCGGCACGATGGTAGATTTGTGCGGGCTCATTGGCAGCGGCACGCTCAGCACCAATGCGTACGCCACCACTGGCTTTGGTGGCAATGAGGTCGTGTTCATCCGTGGATCACAACTGTGCCGACAAGACATCGGACCGGTAAGCACGGGAAGCAATTTGCCGTTTTCAGGAGAAATATTAGACATGCAACCGCAGGCAGACGGCTCGGTGCACCTGCTTTTCGACCAAGGAGCGACGAAGCAATTCGCGTCCTGGAATCATTCCGATGCAGCGCCTTCTGAAAATGAAATCACCTTGCCAATAAACACAAAAGCGGTTTGGCTTGTTAATGATTGAACTAGGAAGTACTCGCACGGGAAAGTACTTTTGATTTTTGGCTCCGAGAATGAATCGGTTTTCGCCCTCCCGAGTTTTTTGACTATGTTACAATATCCCCAAGAAGAGCCAGATTTTGGTGTTGCACTCTCTACAAGCCTCGTGCTCTTCGGCTTCGACGGCAATGATTTGCAAGTATTATTGGCAAAAAGCAAACGCGCGCCCTATACCGGAGCACTGTTCTTACCGAGCCGTTACCTGAATGAAAACGATGAGCTGATGCTCTCAGCCCGCAAGATGTTCAAGCAGCTGTTTGGATATGAAGATCCAACCATGATCGAGCAATTGCAGGCCTTTGGAAAGGTTTTTCGTCATCCAGGAGGCCGGGTCATCAATGTTGCACATTACGCATTGGTTCGAAAAAGTGATTTTCAAGCTTCCGACTGGGATGAAAACGACATGCAGTGGGTCCCCTTTTCGGAGGTTCCGGACCTGGCATTCGACCACAACGAAATTGTACAATACGCGAAGGAGCGGTTGAAACGCCGGGTGAAGCGGCGACCGGTAGGATTCCGCTTGTTGCCGGATGAATTTACGCTCGGCCAGTTGCAAACCCTCTACGAAACTGCATTGGGCAAGAAATTCGACAAGCGAAATTTTCGCAAAAAACTCTTCAAAACTACCCTGCTCATTGATCTGGACAAGAAAGCAGATGGCAAGGCCGAAGGCCAGCACAAAGGGTCACAGCTTTTCACCTTTAACAAGGAGAAATACCAGAAAATGAAAATTCAGGGGTACGACTTTTTGTTCTGAGAACAAACCTACCCTTCGAAGATTACGGACAACTGATGCCGTAAGCTTCCAAGAACAGCAACAAATCGGTGGCACCAACGTTGCCGCTCTCGTCGAAGTCATAAAAACAGGGTCCTTCGGTCTCGGTCGAGCAATCAAAAATGCAAGTACCATCATCTGAGGTGGCCGTGTTGTCGTAATTTTCTGCATCCACATATGTGCATCCCCACGCTGAATCACACGAGCCATCGTCCTCGGTAGCGAATGGATTGAAATTGGTCGCCCATGAATACGTGCATCCCAAAACAGGATTTGGACTTGCCTCTACACTTACTGTTTTCGAAAAGGAAAACCCATCGACATGGAAGGAGCTTCCGAACAACGCGATGGCCATGGTTCCTGTGAATGTAACTTGATAATCGCCAGCCACCGTCGGGATGCCCTCAATCGGAATGCACCGTGCTTCATGAGCCATCACTGGATCAACCCAATTGGCATCAGCACTTGCCGTACCCGGAGGCAGGTTTGATATTGAATCCAACGAAAACGAAACCACCGGATAATTGACCCCACCATCTGTGATCAGTTCAGGAATGCGAAGAACCCATTCCGAAGTTGACGCGTTCGGACCAGGCGCCAACTCCTGACCGAGGTACCAGACCGCATCGTCGGTTGGAAAAATTCCGTCGGCCCCGGCGGGCCAGTCATCGGCATTCGTGAGCATGCACCCGGCAAAGTCCAGGTCATAAGAGATGAATTCCGCACAGCCTTGAGCACTTGTGATCATGGCCGTATACGTGCCTGAACTGAGTGCTTCAATCGCATTGCCTTCTGCAATTTGCACATCGCTTTCATCATACCATTCAACATTCGTCCCTGAAGGCACCTCCAAAGTGATCGATCCATTGGAGAATGAGGTGGGTTGAGCGATCACAACTTCGAACGATCCAAGATCCGTTGGCGCATCCAATACGACCGTTGCCATCGAAGCACATCCGACCTCATCGGCAACTCCAAGAGCGAATGTTCCAGCCGAAAGTCCAAAGAGGGACAATACGGGGTCATCACTTATGAATACACCGTTCAAATTCCATGAAATGCTTCCTTGAGCCTCGGACACTTCTGCCATTAACAAACCGGACAATTCTCCCGGGCAATTTGGTCCTGCCCCTTCGACTTCAATGAGGAGCGCTTCAGGCTGGCCCACCACCACGGAAATTGTTGACGCGCAATCGGGGTATTCGGTAGAAGCCAAATCGAGTGTGTAAGAACCGGCGGCCAAGCCTTCAATGATTTCAAAAACCTCCGATGTGCCGCTGCTCGGACCTGTCCATTCGACCGACCACGTTGTATACTCAAAGTTGGGGTCGGGCATCAAACTTCCGTCGGCATCGCCAAAGCATGTTGGCTCCAACACCACAGGCTGAAAACCTTCCATCGACGGCTGCCCATCCAAGGTGTATTGGCCGCTGGCATTGCAACCATTGGCATCGATGAGTTCAAACGTGAACATCCCTGCAGGTGACGTCCACTCAAAGGAACTTGCTAAAGGAAAATCAACACCTGCCACGAACAGTTCATACTGGCCTTCCGTTCCACCCGTTGCTTCCATTGCCATTGTACCCATGAACCCATTGGAACAAGTCGGTTCTTCGATTACCTGCAATTCCCAATCGATGGGTGGCGGTCCGTCCACCGTGTATTCGTTTGTCGTTCCAGCGATGCATCCATTCGCGTCCATTGCATAGAAGGTGTAAGTTCCAGGATTGAGAAATAATACATTTCCGGGTGAAAAATTAACGCCATCGGAACTGAATAACGTCGAACTTGCCCCCCCCGAGCCACCATAGTAAATCAATGTGACAATGCCGTCTTCGCTGTCTGCGCATGTAGAACCCGTAATCGCATCTTGACCACCCGCAACAGCAACCGTGAGGGGCACTGGGGATTGGATTACAATTGCAGGACCAGTAGCCAAACAGCCATTCTCATCCATTGCCAAGACATTATAAAGTCCAGGCCCCAAACCATCGAAATACAGTTCATTGGTGCTGCTTGTAAAGCTCGCATTCAAGCTGTAACTGACAACTCCCGTGCCCCCCTGTGACGTTCCTGAAATCACCGCATCCTCATCACCTGAGCAACTCACAGATTCTGTCATGGACGCAGAGATTTCAATTGGAGCTGGCTCAACAATCTCGACCTCAGTTGAGACTACACAACCCGCGCCATCAGTTGCGGTAACTGTATACGTGCCACCTGCCAAGTCACTGAAACTTCCGACCGATAGCTCCGCCGTGTTGCCTTCGATTTGGAACACAACCCCCAGCTGACCGCCAGCGGCCGCAATCACTGCTTCTCCATCGCTCGAACCAGGACAACTGGTGCCTGTTACTTCCGTGATTGAAATGTCCAAAGTGCAAGGATAAATGCAAACTTCACCTTGTTCTGTTGCATCCGGGTTATAGTTAGTCGCATTTGGATCCATGCATCCGAAAATGGCATCCGCTTGAGAGCTGAATGGCACTGCGTAATATTGCATTGTATTGGACATTTCGCCATTCACGAAAAGTTGGACATTGAAGGTGCCCGTGAAAGCACTCCCTGCAGGGATGGTCAATTGAGCAATCAAGACTTTCAAATCGTCACCCGCTTGAGCCACTTCGTCCCCAAACAGGGTGAACCAAGAACCGCCAGTCGCATTGTCAACAACCAAATCACCTCCGGCCTCGAAATTCTCCATATCGAGTCCCACCGAATTGTGGGTGCCAACAACTAAGTTGTCTTCTGCACCTATTGTCACCCAAGAATCATATTCCAACGATGGAAACGCAGCGAAGAAGGCAGGATTAATGCTCCAGCCGAATGACTCCCCGAAGACATCTTGGTAAAACCCTGCCGTTGAAATCAAGGTCAAGGGCGAGGTCGCATCGCCATAAACAGCAGAGACCTCATCAAGAGCATTGGTACAGTCAACATAAACCCGGTAGGTAATCATGCCATTCAATTCGACAATACCTGTTGTGGTGTGGTTTACGTATTCTTCAACAGAGATGCCCGTCACCTGCGCCTCCATGGACCCAACGCAAAAAAACAAAAACAACGCCAATCCTAACGCCTTCACCTTTGTTTTAAATTGTTTCATCGAGCAATGTACAAATTAAACAACAATCGAAGGCCGCTGAATCATGGCACGCAAATGAGACCAAAGCTCGCGAGTAGCGCCAGTAAATCCGTGACATTCACAGCACCATCTCCCGTAATGTCTTCGCTGCAAAGGGGACTACCATCCCCGTAGTCACAGTCACCGCTATCGGAATTGAAATGCGGACTGAAATTCACCGCCGCTGCATCCAAGCAACCTGGAAAAACACACGATCCGTCGTCTTCACCCGCAATCGCATTGAAATTGGCCGCCGTGGGATACGTGCAGCCCGTCACTGCGGGTTCAAGCTCGAACGCAATGGTATGACAAACCCCATTTCCCACGCCGCTGAGCGGATGAAAGCAATACGTTACTGAGGTCGAACCGATCAGTTCAGCAGGGTAGTAATCAGCTACAAAGGTCCAATTCGTGTCACCGGAAGCGATGGCC
>Ga0209601_1001436_pt1 | contig 16551 bp, 14 predicted proteins | sample COGITO_mtgs_1104_4_FD_184796 | JGI IMG/M metagenome (GOLD analysis project Ga0209601, IMG submission 184796) | Pelagic marine microbial communities from North Sea - COGITO_mtgs_110426 (SPAdes) (version 2) | ecosystem: Environmental > Aquatic > Marine > Epipelagic ...
ATCAAAAATATTTATTTCAGTAGTTGATAAATCTACAGTTTCATAGGGATCATTAACTATATTAAAAAGCTTAAAGGTACCTTCTACATTAAACATTACTGGTTTTTTATAATAAAGCTTCCATTCATTATTAAAGAGCGCTCTTTCATCAAAGATGATCTTATTTCCAACAAATGCATTATCAGGAGGTGTGATTTTATTTGTTACTAGATTAGACCATCTATCAACTCCATCAATGAGTAAATCTTCATCATAACCAATCCCTGTTGCTGTTAAGAGTGTTGGAAGTAAATCTTGTATAAACATAAATTGATCAGTTTTTGATTGTTCAAGGATTCCTTTCCACCATATAGCTGCAGGTACTCTTATTCCACCATCGAGAGCTGAAGTTTTGCTACCTCTAAGACCAGCGGTACTGCCCTTAGATTTAGTTAAACCGGGTGCAATTGTTTTAACTATAGGATTTATATCGAAAACAGGTCCATTATCGCTTAAAAATATAATGATAGTTTCCTCAAGCAACCCAGAAGCTTTTATTGAATTAATAATTCTGCCAATTTCAATATCAAGCTTGCTAATATTTGCAGCATAATTTCGGTCTAGCTCATCTTCTATATATAAAAAATTATTAACATCTTCTTCAGGAGCCTCAATTGGTGTGTGAGGAGCATTAAATGCGACATAAAGAAAAAGAGGGCGGTCGTCATCTTTATTTTCAATTATGTTAATAGCTTCATCAGCAATTAATTCTGTTGAGTATCCATCTTCACTTAATGAGACGCCATCTCTATGCCAGTCCATTCGATTGGTGTGAACATGATCATAGTAGCCAATACCACCTAACATATGACCATAACTAGAATCAAAACCTCTATTGGTTGGTAAATATTCTTCTTTATGCATGCCTAGATGCCACTTGCCAGATAATGCTGTCTGATAACCAGCCTCTTTAAAATATTCTGGCATTATTTTTAGGTGTTCGGGTAGACCTGTTTGTTCAGCTGATGGGTTCATGAAGGGCCTAATAACTCCATGATTAAATATATGAAGTCCTGTTAATAATGACGCTCTAGTAGGACTACATGTCGGATTAGCGTAAAACCTATTTAATTCAATACCATTTGAAACAAAACTATCGATATTTGGTGTGGGTATAAATCCGTCATGATATGAAACATCGCCCCAACCAAGATCATCAGTGAGTATTATTATTACATTGGGTTGACTATAAATGGACAGCGTAAAAAATAATAATAAAATATTATAGAACTTCATTTAAACCTAAATCCCTTGCTTTAAAAAATAAATCCATGAATTTTTTCATTTCTTCTTCACTGATATCTAAAACTTCCATAATATATGGCTTCATTGATGCAAGCCCAAATTCTAGAACCATAATCAATGCAATAGCAGCTTTCATATCAGCAGTAGGCTTTTTTTTATTTTTTAACTTAACTAACTGATCTAGAGTTTTTTTAGACATTGATAGATTAGAATCAACCTGCACTCGGACTAGGTCCATGCGGTTGTCTAGCACTGCTCTTATGATTGCTTTAAAGTAATTATTTGTTATATCTCCTAGTGGCTCTCTAATCATATTGTCTGGAGAAACATTTCTTCTTTGTAATTGCTCAATATGTTCAAAAGCAAGTAACTTGTATGTAGCAATAAGCAAGCCGTCTTTGCCACCAAAGTAGTGATGTATTTGAGCATGATTTACACCAGCATGGTCGGCTATGTCTCTGATACTCAATTGGTTAGGCCCTATAGAGCCGACAAGCACTGCAGCTGATTCAATTAATCTTTTCTCAACATTCTCTCTGCCTTTTGTTTTATTACTTTTAATTGTTTTTAATTTAGATACTTTGTTCATGTTAGCTCGCTTATTAATTTTTTATTTAATTCATCAACTTTTGTAATCATTGATTCATCATCACAACATCCGTATACATGCCTGTCTGGTCTTATTATAACTGCTGAAATATTATTATCCCTTTTCCACTTTATAAAATTACTATCTTCATTAAATAGACTATCTTTATCTATCAAATAAATATTATTTTCAAATATTTTTGAGCTTTCTAATGCTTTAATATCATTAAACAATATTTCATTTTGATCAAAAACTATTAATGCAAAGGAATAACCTATGAATTGATCAAATGGTTTGTTATCCACTTTAAGGTCTAAACTTGGTTGTGATATTACAATACCGTTTGCTTTATTCGGATATAAAGACTTATCTATCAATCCATTATCAATTTGCCAAGGATGGTAAAAATCAAAAAAGCTTAATAATTTTGGAAAAATTCTGGCCATGTTAAGCAATGTATCTCTAATCAAAGCTATATATTTATTCTGAGTTCCAATAACCCCGCCATGTTTGATAGCAGTTTCAGTGACTGATTTAACGATTGATATTCGCTCATCAGAATATGTTTCTAAGATCCTGTCAGCATACTTACCTCTAATCACTCCATCTAACTTCCAATGAAGGTTGTAAACGTCCTTTATTCCTTGACACAAGCCTTGACCGAGAAAGGGGGGCATTTGATGAGCTGAGTCCCCAACCAAAAAGCAGTTATTTGACTTAAAGGTATCTGCAACAAGCCCATGAAAAGTATATTTACTAGCTCTAAGTATATTGCCAGTATTGATATCAATATCAGGATTTAGTCGCCATGCATGTTTTTTCATCATTGAACGAATTGAGCTATGCTTTTCTACTTTATTAACATCGTCGTCTTCATTAAATTTAAATTCCCATCTAATGTGGCGCCCTGAAATATGTGCAACAGTTGTAGGTCTTTTATAATCACATATATGCATAGGGCCAGCTAAAATTTCATAATTTGGATCTATTTCATAATCCACAACAATCCAATCTTGATCACATTTGTAATCAAAGGATCTTATATCAAGCTTTTGTCTTACAAAGCTATTAGCACCATCACATGCTAATACATATGTTGATGAAATTTTCTCTTCTTCACCCGTATCTACATTGGTTATGGTTAAATGATTATTATTAATTTCTGACGATAGTTCTGTAAGGGACTTACCTAATTTAAAAGTTATATTTTCATATTTTAGCGCTCTTGATCTCAAATCTTTTTCAAGATCGGGTTGGCTAAAACCAACAGTTTCATAATATCCATTAGGCTGTGGGTTATTTGAAAAATCAACATATACGATTTCTTTACCTTTTTTATTTATAAATTTAAGCCCTTCAAATGAAGTTCTGGCTATATCATCAATAATACCGATTGACTGAAAAATTCTTTGAGTTTGTCCATCAAGAGCCACAGCTCGAGGTATATCCCATATATCTTTTTTTGGTTCAATAACTACTACATCATGACCACTTGCACCAAACATGTTTGCTGCAACTGCGCCCACAGGACCGTAACCAATTATTGCTATATCGAAATGCATTTAATATATATATACATAAATTTTATTGATTAAGTTTAGTCAAGTGGTTAGGATAGTCAATATAAATATCATATATGATTAGGAATTAAATATGTATCAAGTAACAAATTATATAAACGGCAAAGAATGTTTCGAATCTAATGAATCAATAAGTATTATAAATCCGTCATATGGTTCTAATATAGGTGAAGTTCTTTATGCAACTAAGGACACCACTAATAATGCCATCAATGCAGCTGCTGAAACTTTTATAACTTGGTCAAAAACTGGTCTGAGTTACAGGGCTGAATTAATACTGAATTTACGACAAGGAATCATCAATAAGTCAGAAGAGATTATAGATATATGCATTACAGAAGCTGGTAAAACAAGGCCTGATGCAGAGGCTGAATTAGATAGAGCTGTTCAAGCTCTTACACATATTGCTGGTGTCCAGCATTTCTATCCATCCATAATGAGTCCTAATGTTGCAGGTGGTATAGATATTACTGATGTTAGATACCCAATTGGTGTTGTTGTTGGTTGTGGACCATTTAATTTTCCAATATTAATACCAATTCTTCATGCATCTATGGCTATAGTTACTGGCAACACCTTTATAGCCAAACCCAGTGAAAAGGTTCCATCAATATCAAGATTATATGCTGATATATTTAAAGAATCAGGTTTCCCAGATGGTTGTTACAACGTTCTTAATGGTGGTAAAGAAATTGTAGAACAACTAGTTTGTCATGAAAAAGTAGCTGGATTGGCATTTATTGGAAGCACACCAGTCGCAAAAAGTTTAAAGATTTTAGGAGTTCAAAACAATACTAAGATTCAGGCACTTGGTGGGGGAAAAAATCATATGATCGTCCTTCCAGACGCTGATCTAGACATGGCAGCAGATGCAGCTGTTTCTGCAAGTTTTGGCGCAGCTGGTCAAAGGTGTATGGCAGTGTCTGTTGTTGTTGCTGTTGGAGATATTGCTGACGAATTAGTTGGTAAAATCAAAGATAGAATACCTAGTCTTGTAATGGGTAAAACAGATAATCCAGATACTCAGCTAGGTCCAGTTATTTCAAAAGAAAATAAAGATCGTATTTATTCATTTATAGATTTAGCAGAGACAGAAGGGGCATCATTAGTTTTTGATGGCAGGCCTTTATCTGATAAGGAGGAAGGCTCTTTTGTTGGCGCTACTTTAATTGATCATGTGAGGCCTGGTATGTCAGTTTATGAGAATGAAATATTTGGACCTGTTTTATGTTTTGTTAGGGCTGGTTCATATGAGGAAGCTATGGATATAACTGATAGTCATAAACTTGGTAATGGTGCTGCGCTATTCACACGTGATGGCGGAGTTGCACAAAAATGGGCAAATGAAGTTCAAGCAGGGTCTGTTGGCATCAATGTACCAATACCTCTTCCTACATACTCTCATAGTTTTGGTGGTTGGAAAGATAGTGGTTTTTCAGAAACTAAAGCATTTGGTAATTCATCTATAGATTTTTATACAAAAACTAAATCAATTGCTACAAGATGGCCTAATCCAGCTGATAGCAAAGTAGACTTAGGATTCCCAAAAAACGATAATTGATGTTGGATTCTCTTCTAAAGAGTTTTACGTATTTTATTTTTATATTTATAGATACTTATATTTATTTAGAGATGAGATAGAAGATATTTATCCTGACGCTACCCATCAGTCTGAAGTGCCTATTAAAAATGAATTCATAACTTCAAAAGAGTTATATAAAGAAATTAAAATTAAAGATGGTGCAACATTTAGTAAGTTTTATTTGATACCAAATTCAGCACATTTTAACGTTATCGAAAATCCTGAGTCATGCGCTGCAGCTGTTTACAATTTTATTAATCTAGAGAATAATAATTTGAATGGAGAAAATGATGTCAGCTAACATAACCGTATATATGGTGGTTAATTTAACTATCCGTGATAAAGATGAATACAGAATTTATGAAAAAGGTTTCTTTTCATTTCTAAAAAAACATAATGGTACATTTATTACTTATGATGATAGTAGAGTGATTCTTGAGGGCGTAGAACCTTTACCAGGCAGAACCATTATATTTTCCTTTCCATCAGAAAAAGATGCAGATAATTGGTGGGCTGATGAAGGTTATCAAGACTTAAGCAAGCATAGAAGGGCTGCAACAGATATTACTCTGCAACGCGTAAAAGGATTGCCTCCAAGAGGGTAATTTGAAGAATTTTCTTCAAGTCAAAGGCAAGAATTTAGCCTATATAGATGAGGGTGAGGGTGATGCAATTGTATTTATCCACGGAAATCCTACTTCATCATATTTATGGAGAAATATAGCCCCAAATTTCAAAAAATCTTATAGGATAATTGTGCCAGATCTTATCGGAATGGGAGACTCTGAGAAACTTGATGGAGTTGATAATCCAGATTACAGCTTTAATGGTCAATATGATTACTTAGAGGGATTATTGAATGAGCTAGATCTTGGTGATCGAATCCATCTAGTTATCCATGATTGGGGATGTGGCCTTGGATTAAAGTATGCTAGATTACATTCAGATAGCATTTCTTCAATAACCTTTATGGAAGGAGTTACGGTTCCATTAACTTGGGATCAATGCCCTGAAGCTGGCACCAAAATACTTAAGTTATTTAGATCAGAGGCTGGAGAAGAATTAATTTTAGATAAGAATTTCTTTGTAGAAAAAGTATTACTTAATGATCCTATGAAACCTTTGTCTAAAGAAACAAGAATCGAATATCTAAGACCGTTTATTCATTCAGGAGAAGACAGACGACCAACATTAACTTTCCCAAGAAACATTCCATTTGATGAAGAGCCTTCAGACACTCATAAAGAGATTAAGATGAATGCAAATTTCCATAGCGCATCAAATATTCCTAAGTTATTTATCAATGCTGATCCAGGTTTCTTGTTAGTTGGCTCTCAAAGAGATGAAGTTAGGTCTTGGTTAAACACTAAAGAAGTCACCGTTGTTGGTAACCATTTCATCCAAGAAGACTCTCCAGAAGATATAACAATGCACATTAAAGATTTTCTTGCATCTTTATAGGAATTCAAATCCTTATTATTTAACATAATATATATTATGCGAAGTGATGTGTGTATTTAGATATGAATATGTCTCCAATACCCTGTTCTTGAGCTTTTACAAATTTTAGATATTATTAGCAGATGGATATTTTTAAGATAATTTCATCATTTATAAAAATAAGATTACATAACATCGGTTCTGCATTATTTAAGACAGCAACTGCTTATAGTGTCGGTGCATTCGCAACAATTCAGCTCTCTAGTATAGTTGTCGATAATGTATCTGTTGATAATATTCTTGGTATGAGCTCAGAGTCATTAATGCAAATATTATTTATATTATTGATAGCAGGATTCCCCTTTTCGTTGATTGCTACTTTTATATTTAGAAAAAAGAATATTATTGGTAATGAGTTAAAAGATTATGAATCCCTCAAACAATTAGTATCCAATAAAAAGCCAAAAATTGGCATAATGCCATTTGAAAATCTTAATGATGATAAAGAATCAGCCTTTCTAGTAGATGGCATAGTTGAAGACCTGATTACAGAATTATCTATGGTGAAAGAAATTTCCGTAGCGACAAGAAAAACATGTTTTGGTTTCAGGGATAAAGATTACTCTAGCCAGGTATTTAAAGATGAATGGGGTTTTGATTATGTTGTATCTGGAAGCATTAGATCATCAAATAACAGATTAAGAATATCTGTTGAACTAAGTGATATGGTTGACGATGAGGTTATATGGAGCAGTAAATACGATAAAGTTAAAACAGATATTTTTAACTTACAAGATGAAATAGTCACACAGATTATTTATTCCGTTATTGGTGAAATAGAAATTACGAGTTTAAAAAGAGCACATAGAAAACCCACTGAAAGCATGACCTCTTATGAGTACACACTTAAAGGTAGAGCACTTAATCAAAAATTTGAAAAAGAAGCTAATGCTGAGGCTTTAAAAATGCTTGATGCAGCCATTGAGGCTGATGCATTAAACCCCCTTCCTCACTCTTGGAAAGCATGTACACTTGGCCAATCTATGTTCTTGGGTTTTAAAAAGAAAGAAGATGTTATGCCTGAGATGCTTCAATCTCTTAGTAAGGCTAATGAATTAAATGATAATGATTGGAATACAAATAGAATTTTAGCTGAAGCCAACCTGACCATGGATGACTTCGAGCAAACAAAATTTTATGCAACTAAAGCATATAGAGCCAATCCAAGTAATCCACATGTTTTATCTATTTATGGAGAGTCGCTATTAAGAAATGGTGATATAGATACAGCAATTAAAATATTTGAAAAGATGCATGAGCTTGAGCCAATTGTTGCAAGTGATGTAAATTCAGATAGACCAATACAAACCATAATGTTTGCTTACTATTTAAATGGTAATTTAGATAAATGTAAGGAGTTGTTTGATAAAGTTGAGAATTTTAATACTAAAGCTTGGCTATCATTGATTGATTTACATATTGATAATAAAAAGAATTATAAAAATGAAACCTGGTATGAGATGGGCTTGAAAAAGTTTAAAGATGTTAACTGGAAAGAAGAAATTAAAACCTTCCATCTTGGTGACAAAAATATAGTAAACAGATTACAGAATACATCGAACGTATTAGGTTAATTTTATTTACGAATAATATTCATACCTTCAAGCTTTTGATCTCTTTCTGGATCTGAATATATTTCTTTTTCATATATTTCATGCTCAAACCATTTTATAAACTCTTTAGATCTATTAATTTTCATGAAATTCCATACACTTTTACCCTGCTCTGTCTTCATAACACCCAATCTTAGTGCTGAAATTCTAGATTTTAGATGAGAGTCATCAACAAACCCTTTCTGCACTTTGTCATAGACATCAAATACATCTACAAGACATGTCATTACAAAGTGATTAATTCTCCATCTATCGGTATGAGTTAAGTCATCAGAAGCCCAGTCTTTTGCTAGAAAATTTGAAAATTCTTGATCTTTGGTTGTTTGAAAAAATCTGTCATATTGCCTTTGTGTTAACGAATGACCAAATTGAGCTTTTGTAATTTCATTTTGTTGATGTATCTGTATACCAAGATATATAACCGATACAACTACACCAAAGGCAGCTATTACTTGAACAATTAAAACAACAGTTTCTGAATTCATATGCTAGATCCTAATTCCAGTTTAGTATAATTTTACCAGCTTTACCTGAGTTCATTAAATCAAAACCTTCCTGAAAATCAGTGTAGTTCAAGCGATGAGTTATAACCTTTCCTATATCTAAACCAGATTCAATCATAACTGACATTTTGTACCATGTTTCATACATTTCACGACCGTATATACCTTTTAATGTCAGCATATTAAAAATAACAAGACTCCAATCTATTGCCATTTCTTCTGATGGAATACCTAGAATCCCAACCTTTCCACCATGACACATATTTGCTAATAAGTCTCTGAATGCTGATGGGTTGCCAGACATCTCCAAACCAACATCAAACCCTTCAGTCATCCCTAAATTTTTTTGAACATCGGCTAGTTGTTCATTTCTTACATCTATAGTGTGTGTTGCTCCTAATGTCTCTGCTAAAGAAAGACGATAAGGATTTATATCAGTTATTACAACATGACGAGCACCTGCATGTTTACATACTGCAGCTGCCATGGCGCCTATTGGCCCAGCACCAGTAATAAGGACATCTTCACCAAGTAAATCAAACTGAAGAGCTGTGTGAACTGCATTTCCTAAAGGATCAAATAAGGATGCTACATCCAAATCAATAGATGGTTTATGCACCCAGACATTAGACATTGGCAAAGAAAGGTATTCTGCAAAAGCACCATTTCTATCTACCCCAACACCACTATTATCAGCACATAGATGACGTCTTCCAGCAAGACAATTTCTGCATCTTCCACAAACGACATGCCCTTCTCCTGAAACAATTTGACCAATTGAGAAATCATTAACATTAGATCCAATTTCTACAATCACACCTACAAACTCATGGCCTATAGTCATTGGTGTTGTGATGTTATCTTGTGCCCATTTGTCCCAGTTATAAATATGAAGATCAGTACCACAAATAGCAGTTCTTTTAATTTTAATTAGGACATCATTAATACCTATCTCTGGCATAGCAACATCCTCAAGCCAAAGGCCTGGTAATGCTTCTTTTTTTATTAATGCTTTCATAGAATTTTATCCTTAGCTAATGCAAATGAATGAAGAGCAGAATCTAAATCTTCTTTTGAGAATGATGCTGACATTTGAGTTCTTATTCGTGCCATTCCTTTTGCTACAACTGGATATGAAAAAGCAATCACATAAACACCATTATTTAACATTTCTGCAGCAAATTTTGCTGCCAACGAAGCATCACCTATCATTATTGGAATGATTGGGTGTTCTCCTGGAAGTAAATTAAAGCCAAGGTTCTCTAAGCCTTTACGAAAATATTTAGTATTTTCTTTAAGTTTTGTCTGGAGATTAATTGAAGTTTCAACCAAATCAATAGCTTTGATTGCTCCAGCCACTACTGGTGGAGCAACTGTGTTGGAAAATAGATATGGTCTTGATCTTTGACGAAGCAGATTAACAATTTCACTATGAGCACTTGTATAGCCCCCACTCGCTCCTCCTAGTGCCTTTCCAAGCGTTCCTGTAATAATATCAACCTTGTCCATACATTTATGATATTCGTGAGTTCCTCGGCCTGTATCTCCTATGAATCCTGTTGCATGGCAATCATCAAAGTGCACTAATGCATCATATTTTTCAGCAAGTTCACAAATTTTATCAAGTTTTGCAATCGTTCCATCCATTGAGAAAACGCCATCAGTTGTTATTAATTTGTAACGAGCTCCATTTAAAACAGCTGCTTTTAATTGAATCTCTAGATCATCCATATCATTATTTTTATAGCGAAAACGAGATGCTTTGCAAAGTCTAATGCCGTCTATAATGCTGGCATGATTAAGCGAATCAGATATCACCGCATCGTCACTACTTAAAATAGTCTCATACAGACCAGCATTTGCATCAAAACATGATGGGTAAAGTATAGTGTCTTCCATACCAACGAATTTACTTAATTTATTTTCTAATTCTTTATGTAAAGTTTGAGTCCCGCAAATAAATCTAACTGAGGCCATTCCATAACCCCAATCATCTAAGCCTTTTTTTGCTGCATCTTTTATATAACGGTTCTCAGCAAGACCTAGATAGTTATTAGCACAAAGATTAATTAAATTATTTATCTCTATCGTATTTACGATTGAGCCCTGAGGAGTAGTTATTTCCCGCTCAGTTTTATACAAGCCATCATCATAAATTTGATTAAGTTGATTTGCTAAGTGAGTTTTAAAATTACCATACATAATTAATTGCCTTCTTTAACAGTCTTCATTGAATTAAAAAATTTATTTAGATATAAATTCATTAACCTCTTTTAAAAATCTATCAAATGATGGTTGATGGTTATACATCATATGCCCTGCTTCAAATTCAGAAAAAACAACCCTACTCATATCAACTGAATTATCATTCATAAAATTTTCAGCTGTAAAACATGGAGTTGCAAGATCGTAAAGTCCACATGATACATAAACTTTAAAATCTTTATTATATCTTTGCGCTCTAGCTATATGAGGAACAGTATTAACATAACCAAAATCATTACCTTTCCATTTTTGAGGGTGTTTCCAACTTAAATAAACATCTGAGTCACCACTTTGATATAACATTTTCATTTCAACACCTATCTCGGCAAACCAAGTGTGCATAGCTGTAACATATGCAGACATAAAACCTTCACTAGATACATCTGTATCTGAATTTTGACCACCAGAAATATAATCAGATGTCTTGTATCTTGAATCAAGCCTGCCTACAGAATAACCCTCGTCTCTGAGAAGCTCTTTTCTAAAACTTGACGGATCGATTCTTAGATTAAAATCTTCAACAAATCTTTTAGATAGACCAGTAAAAGATACATATTCATTAATTAAATTTTCTTTTTCTTTGGCATCTAGACGAGATCCTTTAAGCAAGGCTGGACCATAAACATTTAAACTAAAGTTTTTTGAATCTTTATAAAATTCCTTTAGCGATTTTTTTGTATTTACTTTTCCATGGTAAAACGCAGTTGCAGCATATGATGGAAAGAATCCATAATGAGGACTATTATTTCCTGGATGAAATACCAAATATTGATAATCTGAAGCAGGAGCAACCATTAGCAATCCATTTACCTCTATTGGAGTAATATCACCTGATCTTAATTCAGAGACAAGCAAAGGCCCTCTTATACCTCCATAGCTCTCACCTAATATATATTTAGGAGAGTTCCAGCGTTTATTATCTGTAATCCAACGTCTTATAAATTCTGCAATAATTTTTGGATCTTCATTTACACCCCAAAATTCTGAACCTTCATGACAGCCAGCCGCCCTGCTATAACCAGTTCCAACTGGGTCAATAAAGACCATATCTGTTTCACTTAAAGGAGAAAGTTTGTTATCTACGATGTTATAAGGCGCCGAACCATCATCTGACGCATCACTTGGCACTTTAACTACTTTTGGTCCAAGCACACCCATATGTAACCATAATGATGCTGAACCAGGACCTCCGTTAAATACAAACATGACAGGTCTGTTTTCTTTACTATCAACAATATATTCTGAATAAAAAAATGAAGCTAAGGGTGCACTGGAATCTTCTTTTTCATAAAGAATTTTTTCTTTAAGACTGGCGCTATAGTTAAGTTTTTTTCCATTAAATATACCTTCAAAATCTTTTGTAAAACTTTTTTCATTAATGATTGTATTTTCTTCACAAGCATTAGTATCTTCATCAGATGTGACAGCATCTAAAGAAAATAAAACCGATGCAAATATAAGGGCAAATAGATATGCATTCTTCATAAATAACTCCATAAATTTTTAAATATAGCTTATCACTTATTCTATATTTTATTTTTAAATAGCTCTTTGTAATAATCTCTTGCAATATCAGCAAAATCAATAATATTTTGGCTATAAACTTTTATTTTTCCTGATTCAGGCCTAAATGAACTTGAAAGCATGACAGATGGATACCAATGTTTTGCCCAAACACCATCATAGTCTTTAAGACCAGTTGTCCAACAAAGCATTAAAGGATCCCAATCAATATTAAGTGCAAAGCAAAGTTTCTTTAATGTTGTTTCACTGTTATTTCTTAAATCACTTGCATCTACAACCACAGGAGCTTCGCCACCTTTATCTAAAAGGTAGTTATAAAGACCAAATTGTTCCTTGAAACCAAAGTCTTCAAATGTTGCTTCCGGCCATTTATCAAGGAAGCTAGAAATCACTTCTTCAGGTTTTCTTATTAAGAAACAGTTTGTACAAGATAAAATCCATTTTTTACTGTGGTTGGGATGTAAATGGTGAACCATGTGTTTTTGATAGCAAATACCATTGCCAGCACTCTTAGTGCAGGCTTTAACAACTTGATTATAATCATTCTCTTGGGATTCTATAACTTCATCAAACATTGGATGTTTCTTTTTAGTTGTTATCAAATATGATGCATAGAATGGCTCATCATATACAGCAGTAACATCTCTTCTGTTCCCAAAACTCCTCATTAAAGCTGTGGATAGATTTCGTGGTCCTGACCAGATTGCAATGTTTTGCCTTTTAGACACTATGAGTTAAGTCGTTATATAGGTGAAGGAGTTGTTGAGTCATTGAGTAATTAGCATTGTTTTCAATCAATCTACCATCTATAGATTCCACAGAAACTAATGAGCCTAGAGTTCCAGTTATAAACGCCTCATCGGCTGAATATACATCTACTAAAGAAAAGTTCTTCTCAAATATAGGTATGTTATTAGATATACAAATCTCAATAATTTTTTTTCTAGTAATGCCGTTCATGCAATAGTCACCAGTACTAGTCCAAACCTGCCCATTTTTTACTATAAAGAAATTACAAGAATTAGTTGTACTGACAAAACCATTAGGATCTAGCATTAAAGCCTCATCAGCTCCTGCTTTTTCTGCTTGTATGCAGGCCAATATACAATTAAGTTTGGAATGACTATTAAGCTTAGGGTCTTGTACCATGGGGTTTCCTCTTACTTGAGAAACTGTAGCTAATTTGATTGGTGGATTGTCCGTAGCATCTTCAGAATGCTCCATAATGATTACTATTGTTGGTCCGTTAAGAGAATAGGATGGTCGTTGAAACGGTTTACTTTTTACCCCACGAGTAACCATAAGTCTTGCGTGGGCTTTATCAGTCATTTTATTAGCTTCTTGAGTTTTAAATAGCTCCTTTTTTATATCATTTTTAGTCAATCCAATATCAAGATCTATAGCCTTAGCGCCCTCGAACAACCTATCAATATGATCATCTAAAAACAGCCATTTTTTATTAACTAGTCGTATACCCTCCCATATGCCGTCTCCCATCATAAAACCACTATCATAAACAGAAACACTGGCATCAGCTTTTGAAATCAATTCACCATCTATGTAAATTATGATGTTTTCATTTAGTTTAATATGAGACTCAAGGTTATTTTTCATACAGCTTAAAGTAATTTTATATTACGTAAGATACTAATATAAATGATAGCAAGATTGCAATTACCCATAAAATTAATGCATGGAGAACAATCCCTTTGCTCAAAGTTAACATAGATTCTTTATCTATAGATGTCCCGATGCAAAACAGACCAGTAAAAAGAAAAATATTACTAGTTTGATCAATAAATAAGGCTGTCATATTGCTAATATCAAGATAGGTATTTAAAAATAATACAGCTATAAAAATAAGAACAAAAATAGGCATTTTAAAGGTTGTTTTTTTATCATAATAAATTGAAAGAACTATCATGAGAGGAATCAACCAAAGCGTTCTAGTTAATTTGATTGTAGTAGCAACATCAACAGACTCTTCGCCGAAAGAAAGTGCTGCTCCTAAGACTGAAGCAGTATCATGAATTGAAAGAGCAACCCAAGCTCCAAAAAACTCCTGCGACAATCCAAAATAAGTACCTATAAAAGGAAAAAAAACTAGCGCAAATGCATTTAATATAAAAACTAATGAGATAGAGGTCACTAGTGACTTAGGGCTAGCTTTAACAATAGGTGCAATGGCTGCGATTGCTGTAGCACCACATATTGCTGTGCCGCTAGATATGAGAATAATTTGGTTACGTTTTAAATTAAAAAATTTACCAATAATGAATCCAAACAATAAAATCAAAAGAACAAATATTGAGATGAAAGGAATAAAGGTCTTTGTTAACTCATATGCATCATAAATAGGTATTGAAAATGCTAATAAAATAATACCAATTTGAATAAACTTTGAGCCAACTTTTTTAGTGAAAAAACTTTCGAGCAAGTCAAAATAATATGCAAAAATAATGCCCAATAATAACGACATAAATGCAGAACCTATATAAACAGAAACTGATATAAATATTAGGGCTATTAAATGAGACATTACGATTTGTTACCTTATTAATATGTAATAATTATTTAATTAACTTTATAGATAATAACGTATAAAAACTATGATGCAGGCACCAAAACCAAAAAAAATACCATACATTCTGGAACAACATAATCACTCAAGAACAGATAATTATTATTGGTTAAGAGATGACTCAAGAACTAATAAAGAAATGCTTTCATATCTGGAATCTGAAAATGAATATGCAGATCAATGGTTTAGTTCTAGAAAACCATATTCTGATGAAATAGCCGCTGAGCTAATACAACAAATACCAGATGAAGAAACCTCTTTTGGATTTACTAATAATAGAATTAAGTATTTCAATAAAATTAAAAAAAATGACCAATTGCCTCGTTACTTCAGAATGGTAAATGGAAAAGAAGAGTTGCTAATAGATGCAAACGAAAACCTAAAAAATCAGGAATATTATTCAATCCAATCTATATCCCCTTCTCCTAGTAACAAATATGTTGCTTTTAGTGAGGACAATACAGGAAGGCGAGAATTTACTATTAAAGTTCTTGATACTGAAACCATGGAGGTTCTTGCAGATTGCTTAGAATTGACATCAGGAGCTCCTATATGGTCAAAAGACAATAACTACCTAATATATTCAAAAAAAGACCCAATAACACTTATATCGGATTCAGTCTTTGTACATAAAATTGGAACAAATAGCACAGAAGATAAACTACTCTTTAAAGAGGAAGACTTAAAATTTAATATCTTCTTATCACTATCTAAATCTAAAGATTACATATATATAAATATTGATTCAACAGATGAAAATGAAATTAGATTAATAGATACAATGGAGCCTCTCGAGTCACCATTGGTCTTTATGGCTAGAACAAATAATCATTTGTACTACTTAGATCATGTCGAAGATGATAAATTTTTTGTCTTATCAAATCATAAGGCTCCAAATTTCCATGTCTTACTTTCGGACATGAAGACAAAAAATATTAAAGATATGAATGTGATAGTTCCTCACAATGATTTAATTTTTATAAATAATATTTATACGATTAGTAATCATTTAATACTTGAAGTTAGAAAAAATGGGTTGCCAGAAATTACTATTCTAGACCTTCTAACTGACTCACAATCAGATATTAAATTTGAAGATCACGCATACGATGTAGCTTTATCATCTAATAATGAGAAACAGAATTTAAAATTTAACTACACATACTCTAGTCTTACTTCTCCTGAATCAATATATAGCTATGACCTAAAAGAAAATAAATCAAATTTATTATGGCAAAAGGATATAGTTGGCTTTGATGCAACTAATTATATTGATAAGCGTCTTTTTGTAGAAGTTAGAGATGGAACCAATGTTCCTGTAATTTTTTTATCTAGGCTTGATACCAACCTTAAAGAAGCACCTATTTTATTTTATGGTTATGGTTCTTATGGTATCAATATAGATGCAACTTTTAGATCTTCGTTATTGCCGCTTATAGATAGAGGTTTTGTGTTCGCTATTATTAATATACGTGGTGGCGGAGAGATGGGCAAACATTGGTATGAAGAAGGTAGATTATTAAATAAATT
>Ga0209601_1001437_pt1 | contig 16547 bp, 14 predicted proteins | sample COGITO_mtgs_1104_4_FD_184796 | JGI IMG/M metagenome (GOLD analysis project Ga0209601, IMG submission 184796) | Pelagic marine microbial communities from North Sea - COGITO_mtgs_110426 (SPAdes) (version 2) | ecosystem: Environmental > Aquatic > Marine > Epipelagic ...
TAATGACGCTCTATTAGAGTGGGAAGAAGTGTACCCAGATCAGTTTTATGGTACACTTAAGTCTGAAATAGATCGAATTTGGTCCAACAACCGAGCTGTTATATTTGACGTAGACGTCTACGGTGGTTTGGAATTAAAAAAGCGCCTTGGCGATCAAGCACTGTCGATATTTGTGATGCCTCCGACACGCGAAGTACTCGAAGCACGTCTTCGAAGTCGAAAAACAGAATCTGAAGAGAAAATACGAATGCGTCTTAAGAAAGCCGATGAGGAGCTAAGTATGCATACTGAGTTTGACCATGTTTTGCTAAACGACGATTTGGATAGAGCAGTGAAAGAAGCTTCCCAAACCATAACACGCTTTTTTACTAAATGAGTAAGCGCATAGGATTGTATTTCGGAACATTCAACCCCATTCATGTGGGTCATATGATTATTGCGAATCACATGGCTCAGCATCATTCAATTGATCAGGTCTGGTTCATTGTGTCGCCCCAAAATCCGCTAAAACCAAAGGCTTCGATACTTGCAGACTTCCATCGATTGGCGCTTGTAAGAACCGCGGTTGAGGACAACAATAACCTACGCGCGTCAAATATTGAATTCGATCTACCACAGCCTTCTTACACGGTTCACACGTTGATTGCGCTTAAAGAAAAATATCCTGAACATGCGTTCACGATAATTATGGGAGAAGACAATTTGAACACCTTGCACAAGTGGAAGAATCACGAAGAAATATTGAAGAACCATTCGATCCTTGTCTATCCTCGTGTAGAGAGCGATGAATCATTGTCCGTAAACATTCAAGAAAAAAGCGCCCTGTTAGGGCTGGACAATGTGCAGATCGTAGATGCTCCCTTGATGAAAATATCAGCCAGCTTTATTCGAAAATCGATTAAAGAAAAAAAAGACGTGCGGTACCTTTTAACCGAGCGTGTAATGAATTATGTAGAAGAAATGCACTTCTACAAGTAACCAAATTATGAGCGATAGAACCGAAATAAGTGAACTAGGCGAATTCGAATTGATTCACCAATTAACAAAGGATGTGAAGACCACCCAGCCTAGCACGGTTCAGGGTATTGGGGATGATGCCGCAGTTATAGATAGAGGCGATCATTACGAACTGGTTAGCACAGATCTCCTTGTAGAGGGAGTTCATTTTGACATGAGCTACACGCCATTGAAGCATCTCGGCTACAAGGCCATCTCCGTCAATTTAAGCGACATTTTCGCAATGAATGGCACGCCTACGCATGTAACCGTTTCCCTCGCCATTTCAAGTCGCTTCCCATACGAAGCTGTGAATGAATTGTACGACGGTATCAAGGCCGCATGCGAACGTTTTGGAGTGGATCTAGTTGGAGGCGACACAACCTCTAGCATAACCGGTATGATGATCAGCGTTACCGCAATTGGACGCGTTGCAAAAGAAAAACTAGCGCTCAGAAGCGGAGCAAAAGAAAATGATCTAATCTGCGTAAGTGGTGACCTTGGTGGAGCATATATAGGGCTTCAAATTCTCGAACGTGAGAAGATGGTATGGAAAGACAACCCTGAAATTCAACCAGACCTTGAAGGATTCGACTACGTGATAGAGCGTTTTCTGAAACCCGAAGCCCGAGCCGACGTGATCGAAGAACTTGGCAAACTTGGAATTACTCCAACAAGTATGATTGATATTTCTGATGGACTGGGGTCTGAGCTTCTTCATATAGCTAGGCAAAGTCAATGTGGTGTCCGGGTTTATGAAGAGAAAATCCCCTTGGACGCTTCGACCATCACACAATGTCAGGAATTTAAGATGGAGCCAAGCGTGTGTGCGCTCAGTGGAGGTGAAGATTATGAACTGCTTTTCACCATACCACAAAGTGATTTTGAAGCCGCTTCAAAAAGCGAATTCTTTAGCATCATTGGCCATATTACAGACGCTGCATCTGGATCAGCAATCGTTTATCCCCAAGGAGAGGAAATTCAGATTAAGGCGCAAGGCTGGAAATCTATATAAGAAAAAAGGCCGCTGGGAAAATCCAGCAGCCTAGTTACTATAGAGTATAGGGTAGGTGTTTAAATGGACGAGAAAATCATCATGAGAACGTCTACTAAAAGCGCCAAGCCAATAGATCGTGTGACAAGTTTCATTGGAGCAATCGCTAGCATCAGCGTGAGTGACAACATGGAAAAACCAACAATTACTGATAACTTCCAAATGGCATCAAAGGCAAACAAACCAGCTGTGATACCACCGACGATACCTACCAATAAGAACCCAACTGAAATAATTCCATATCTATTAAACTCGGCTTCTTCATCCAATTTTTGAATCCATGATGGCGTTGTGGCCTTTACATTGACCTGCGTCTTTTCTGCTGACTGATGTACTGCTTCCATTGCTTTTTGTTTTGTTGCAGACAAATTTGGAGCATGGGATGCTATTCAAAAATGATCTGGTACAGTGTGATAAGTGACATTTGTCACCAATCCTCTTTTCACAATATGTTCTTAAACCACCACAATTATCTTCGGTGGTATTTACATTTATGACATGGAATTAAAGCATATTGACATTGATAGACTTCAGGCTGAATCAGCCTCAATAAAAGAGCAGTTCAATTCTGCTAAGCCATTCCACTACGTCTGTTTCGACAACTTCTTCGTTCCAGAAAAAGCCGAAATCATTCATGAATCCTATCCAATTGTTGACCCTGGCACCTGGGATGGAACGACCTATGTAAACCAAAAAAACAAGTTTCAGAAAACGGAATTCGAAACGGGCTCCACCCTTTCTGAGGCATTTGCAGAACTCAATTCAAAGGCATTTTTGTCATGGCTTCAGGACCTAACAGGATTTAGCGAGGAAATTGAAGGCGACGATCAATTGTTTGGCGGTGGTCTGCATCAATCGGTAAATGGTGCTTTTTTAAATGTTCATGTAGATTACAATATCCATCCTGAAACCAAACATCACCGCAGACTAAACGTGATTGTTTATATGAATAAGGACTGGAAAGATAGCTACGAGGGCCACCTAGAACTTTGGGACCTAACCGATGGTAAAAAAGAGCAAATCGCACGCATTGCGCCACGCTTCAACCGATGCGTCATTTTTGAAACAAACGAGATCTCATTCCATGGTCATCCAAAACCGCTAAATACTCCAGAAGGTGTGAATAGGAAATCGTTGGCCACCTACTACTACACGAAGACAAGGCCTCAAAGTGAACAAGTTGACTCGCACAACACGATCTATGTCAATACTGAAGGAGTCGGAGGCAAAGTGAAGCAATTCAATTCGGGGATAAAAGCGTTTCTGGAGCGTATTAACGACCGTTAGCCTACCGCCGCTAAGAGTAGCTTTTTCGCAGTTTCTGGATATTCCAAGAAACTCATATGACCACAGCCTTCTATTACGTTGAGTTGCACAAATTCGGAGATCTCTGACAGTTGCACTGATTCTTCTAAAGGAATTCGCGGGTCTTTATCTCCGGCAATAATGAACACTGGAAAGGGAGGAAACTTTAAAAGAACTTCTCGATTAGGCCGAAGGCGCATTCCAGAAAGTGCGGCCACAATACCTTGTTTCGAAGTGTTGAGCGCTTCGCTTTTCAACAACTTAATTTCACTTCCAAGCCGCTTCCGATTTGAAGGCTTAAAGAGCATTGGAATTGATGTGCGCACGAAGGATTTGTGATTCACCTTTATCAATTTGATGGCCCTTTCCCTATCTCGTTTCTTCCACATCGTATCCGCACGTGCGGTGCTGTGATATAGCGTTAAGGACCTCAACATATCCGGCTCTTTTTCAGCCAATGCTAAGGCCACATATCCGCCCATGGAATGTCCAACAAGAGATATGCGCCTAATCTTTAGATGACGTAGAACGGCCAAGACCGCATCCGCCATTTCTTCCATGGTGTGCACGTATCCAATACAATCTGATTCCCCATGGCCGGGCAAGTCAACACAAATTGTTCGTTTAGATTTCAGCGTTTCCTGCACGAAAGCCCACATCGACACGTTTTCAAGAAACCCATGAATGAGCACAACCGCTGGCCCCTTTCCAATATCGGTAAAGTGGATGTCTACGTCTTTGAAACGCAGTTTAGGCATTCATCAAATCTTCGATTTCGTCAGCCTCGATTGGAATATTCTCCATCAGATTGGTATATCCGTCCTTGGTAAGCAGATAATCGTCTTCGAGTCGGATTCCCAAGTTTTCTTCCAGGATATATATTCCCGGCTCTACAGTAAATGTGGACCCCTCAGGAATCGGCGCATTCCACGGCCCATAGTCATGGGTGTCTAACCCAATATAATGAGACGTACCATGCATGAAGTACTTTTTATATGCAGGCCAATCTGGGTTTTGATTTTTAATGTCATCCATCGAAATCAATCCTAGGTCTACCAATTCTTTCTCCATTATCAGCCCAACCTCTTGATGATATTGTTTCAATGTTTTGCCCGGACGTAGAATTTCAATCGCTCCATTTTTCACCCGCAACACCGCATTGTATACGTCTTTTTGCCGCTTTGTAAATGTGCCGCTAACAGGGACACACCTAGTAAGGTCTGATGCATAATTGGCATATTCTGCGCCGAAATCCATAAGGATTACGTCGCCCGCTTTACACTCTTGATTGTTCTCAATATAGTGAAGCACGCACGCGTTCCGTCCCGAACCGATTATTGGGGTGTAGGCAAATCCTTGTGATCGATTTCGAATGAACTCGTGCCATAATTCTGCCTCAATTTCATATTCCATTACCCCCGGTTTAATGAAGGGTAAAATTCGTCTGACTCCCTTTTCCGTGATGTCACAAGCCTGCTTCATTAGGTCCACCTCAATTTGGTGTTTCACCGCCCGCAGTTCGTGAAGAATTGGATTACTTCTTAGATATTCATGTACAGGATATTTGTTTCTGCACCAAGAAATCCAACGATCTTCTCGCGTTTCCGCTTCTGAGTTCGCTCTCCAATGCTCGTTTGTGTTTACATAGACACTTTTGGCTTCGCTCATTAATTGATTGAATATGGTGTCAAACTGATTGAGCCAATAAACGGTCTTTATTCCAGATGTTTCAAACGCCGCATCTTTTGTGAGTTTCTCCCCTTCCCAGATAGCAATGTGCTCATTTGTTTCCTTCAAAAAGAGAATTTCACGGTGGTTTGGATCGTGACAATCAGGAAATAAAACCAAGACACTTTCCTCTTGATCGACACCACTTAACCATAGAATATCTGTGTGCTGCTTAAAAGACCGAGTACTATCGGCGCTGGTGGTAATTATGTCATTGCTATTTAGAACGGCCAAGGATTTCTCACCCATTCGCGCACTAAAAAGAGATCGATTGTACTCGTATAGCGATTTGTCTATTCTATGATATTTCATGGGTGCAAGATAATATTGCTGACCCAATTTTCCACGCCTAACGCGGTGGATTATTTGATTTTCGCCACCATCTCTTGGTAGCAACTTCGAACGATGTCAAAGGATCGATGTGCTCGTGCCCATTTCGCAATGCGCCCATTTTCACGATCGATCATCATCAAACTCGTCAAGGACGAAAAATCGGTTTTCTCTATCGAATCGATATCATCCACCACGACTCCGAATTCATTTTGGCGGATCAGGGCAGAATCATCGCCAATGCCATGAGGAATAACAACCGGTAATCCATTGGCCATATACTCGCCATTCTTTATCGGGCTGATCCCCATCTTAGATGGTGTAGGCCTGTGAAGCGAAAAAGCAAAGTCGCTGGCGCTCAGGTATGCCCCCACTTCGCTTTGGTCAACGAACCCAATATGGTATCTATTCGAATCGATATTAGCTTCTACTAAGCTCTTGCGCCAGGCATCGTGATCGGGAGATAAGATGATAAGAAAGAAACGCTCCGATCCAAGTTGCTCTTTTGCCGCTCGAATTATCTGGATAGCCTCGATATCCAAATATATCCCACCGAGTTTCCCAGTGTATATCCCAACAATATCCGAGTCCTTCAGGCCGAGTTTTGTGCGGATGGCGCTTCGGTCGGTCTTCCTAAATGCAAACCGATCTAAATCAACGCAGCAGGGCATTGTTCGGATTTTGGCTGAATTAACGCCTTCCTTCTCGATAAGATGTTGAGCATAGGCATCGGTCACGGGAAATAAGAAGTTTGCCTGCTTTTTCTCCGAATTTTCTGCCTTTTTAAGAACCTGATATCTCAATCCAATTTTTTTCCAAACACCATCCTCATGCATATAATCTGCATGGGGCTCAAATGATTCTACAGAGTAGGCGCACCCACTTTCCTTCACAAATTTCAGCGATAACCATCCCGCCATCACACCTCTGGCAATAACCAGATCGATGTTTTTTTCATTGTGCAGTCTGGTTAAAAGCTTCGTAGCCTTCGAACGATCCGTCAATTTATCCTTTCCCGACTCACTCGTCACAATTTGATGATGAACTACGTTTTTCAATTTCAGCTTTGGCCCAATATTGTCACGCTCCATCGACACAAATTGTATTTGATCGACCTCAGAAAATTCAGCTAATATTTTCAAATGAGGAACCACCGTTGCTTGTGTCAGGCCTTCATTCAATCCCCAATATGTAAAGAAGCACAGGTTCATATCTTGCTAAACTGAAAAAAGGATGAAAGTGCATTCAGTGGTTGAAAGCGTTTTAAGAATGATCGAACCATAATGGACCTGGCCTTAACGCGATACTGCTCCAAGTCATTTTTTGACACATGTTCAAAGTGCTTAAGGGCCGAATACACCCTCAAATAACCGTTTCCAAGCGCAACTAGGTTAGCCATCGCAGAATTTTTATGGCGTCGATAATAGAGAACTTCCTCTTTGGTAAACGCATAACGGCCTGACCTTGCAAGAGATGTATAAAACAACAATTCCTCTCCATGCGATATTGAATCATCAAACTGGTATTTCTTGCCCTCTACACACTTTATCATCCATGTGTTTCCAACAAACACATTACCCTTCAGTGAAAGTAAATCGGAGACTAAGGGCCCAATAGGATTTGGCATATAGGAATCAACAATACGCTCAACGTTACCTTGAAAAGACCGCACAGCACCATCGACAAATTCAATGCTATTATCCGAATCAAATAGCTCCATTCGAGCCGCTACACTCCGTTTCGGTAAAATATCATCGCCATCGAGAAAACAAATGTATTCTCCGGCACTCTGTTTCAAGGCCATATTTCTGCCTGCGCTTACACCAAGATTTTCTTCTGATCGGATCACCTTAATTCTTTCGTCGGATAGAGCAGCCAAAAAGGAAGAGGAATTATCCGTAGAACCATTATCACAGATCAACCACTCCCACTGGCTGTACTCTTGATTTAACACCGAGTCAGCACAGCTTTCAATGAAAGCGCCATCGTTAAATGTGGCAGTAATTATCGAAACTTTTGCAGCCAAGTGTCAAAGAAATCAAAACTACCGACGCGATCGAAAATTATTGCACCAAACCATTTTGAAATTATCACGGTATATACTCCATACATTTGTGTTTGATGCGGTTGTATTCTACGGTTTATATATTCCTGATTCTTTGTTTTCTAGCGATGGTGCCTGCACTCTCCGGAATGGCACAGTGCCCGAATACGTCAATTAACGTATCGAGCGCTGCATGCGTCGGAGACACAATTACAGCCAGCCTTTCCACATCTTTTGAGCGTTATTTCTGGGATGCCGACCCTGGAGACTTGACTTCGACGCCCGTTGCCACCAATCTGGGGAATATTGAAAATGCCTTAACGAACCCAAGAAACATTACAATAGTTCAAGACGCCGGAAACTGGTATGGATTTATCAATAACGCCTCCGCTGCCATTATTTACCGATTGCATTTCGGGAATTCTCTTGAGAATAGTCCTTCCCTAGACACGGTAAACTTCACGGCCACCGCCTCGAATGGAGGAACAACTGAATCCAAGATTCGATTCGTGAAGGAAGGAGCAAATTGGTATGGCCTTCAGGTAACCGATCAAGAACGATTGTTGGTGCATCAATTTGGAAACTCGTTGACCAACAACAACCTTACAACAAACGCATATGTCAACCCTTTTGGGTTGTTCGCAGACCCTAAGGACTTGGTAATTGTAGAGCAAAACGACAGTGTGTTCGCCGTTGTTATCAATAGAAGCTCAGACAATATTTCTATTGTCCGTTTCGGAAACTCCATAAGTAACGCTCCAATATCTGGATACAATGAAAGCATTCTCGAAGACAGCTCTTACCTGAATAACAGTGCTTGTTTGGAGGTAAAAAAGTATTGCGACGATTGGTTCGTCTTTGCCGCGAGTCCTACCACAGATAATATTGTACGTGTCAATTTCGGAGCGTACTTTAATGGCTCCGCCACGGGCACCGCACTCTTTACCAACGGATCAATTTCGAACCCGAAGTCCATAGAAATCACGGAAGAAAACGGCAACTTCTATGGGTTTGTTAAATCAAATGCCGGGACAGGCATTTCATTTTATGAATTTGGCAGCAACTTGAGTTCGGTGCCAGCAAAAACGGACTACACGAACTTTGGCGGTCTCACAAATGGAACTCAAGCGCAATCTATTGATGTGATTAACGACGGGTCTAAATGGTATGCATTTGTTACCAACGCCCAAAACAACCAAGACCGCATTATTAGACTTGATTATTCGGATACCGCCGCAGCTGCTTGGGGAGACACATCTCAGTTTTCATTTGTAGCATCAAACATCGGCACCACACATCTGAGTTTCATTGGTGTTAATAGTGCGGGAAACACCTTTTTTGGGGTAGACTCCATCGAGGTCTTTGCTTCTCCTGATGTTGATTTCAATCTCACGCAACTCTGTGATAATCATGAAAGCCAATTCACAGACATAAGCACTTCGACCGACTCGATTGACACATGTCACTGGGACTTCGGCACGGGCGATACTTCAATTCTTCAAGATCCGAGCTATTTATTTCCAGATTCTGGCCTATGGAATATTCAATTTACCGCTACTACAGAAAATGGCTGCAACTCTATCCTCGATTCCACACTTTATGTTTACAAAGCGCCTGTTGCGCTTTTTACAATTGACTCCACATGCCAATTTGCGATGGCCGATATTTCCGAGTCTTCCGCAGCATTTCAGGATACTCTTTCAAGCTGGACTTGGACATTCGAATCGGACACCGCAACGGGTCAGTCACCTGCAATTATGTTTGACTCCTCTGGACAAACTACGCTGAGTTTGATAGTTGAAAGTGGGGCTGGATGTCTTGACACATTGGACGAAGACGTTTTTATAAAATTAGCTCCTGCTTCCAATTTCGATCTAAGCACAACATGTTTGGGGGACACGACTCTATTTCAAAATCAATCGACCTTTGGCGCGGGTACGATGTCTTACGTCTGGAATTTAGGAGAGGGACCTCTTTCCACCGCTACAAATCCATCGCACCTCTACTCTGCTATCGGCGGATACAACTCAAAACTGCGCGTTACCGGCTCAAATGGATGTCTAGATTCAACGGAAGTTTTGGTGACCGTGAGTGTGCCACCTGCAGTTCAATTTGGAATTTCGGAGTCGTCAATTTGTTCATATTCTGACCTCCATTTTTTGGATAGTTCAACTGTTTCTCAAGGCAGCATTATCGCTTGGGAATGGTCCTTTGGAGATGGAGACTCTAGCCTCGTTCAAAATCCAATCAAGTCCTACGCAGCAATTGGCGTCTTTGAAACGAAGCTCCGGGCCTATTCAGGCACAAAATGTAGCCAAGTCGATTCACTAGACGTGACTGTATTAGAATCCCCGGTTGTTGGGTTTAGTGCTTCGGCCACTTGCATGAACCAGAACACAATATTTCAAAGCGCCACCACTACCCCAGCCTCTGACAGTGTTACGAATTGGAATTGGGTTATCGAAACTCAAAGCGTGTCCACAGCCGATTCTGCTCAATACAGTTTTGGAGACAGCACCTCGCATCTAATCCGATTTGAAGTTACCTCGGCTTTGGGTTGCATTCAGTCGATTGACTCAACGTTGCAAATTCTATCCGCACCAACGGCTCAGATTGTAGATCTTGGGAATCTGCTGTGCACGAATCTTGAGCTTGGCTACGACGCCTCTATAAGCACATCCTATCTAGATTCGCTTTCTACGATCGATTGGTTTGTTGTTGACGGCACCCAAATCGCAAACACAGGCACTGGCCTTCCCTTTTCCCCGACCCTCGCCCATTCAGGCATTTATCAAGTTGGATTACTGGTTGAAAGCGAGGCCGGATGCACGGTATCAGACACCCTACTCATAAGCGTTGGCGAGTCTCCTGTGAGCACCTTGGAATACAACGTTGCTTGTGCGGGCGACACCACATTTTTCATGAATAATTACAGCGGGTCAAACTATCAATACGGTTGGAGTTTTGGAGACGGACTCAACAGTGCCAACGACGATCCATTCCACATATACAACGACAGTGGGACATATATTGGCACCCACCTGATTACCAATGAATTGAATCAATGCTTTGATTACGACTCATTCATCGTCGTAGTGAATCCGCGGCCAATTCCTCAATTTCTGAATGATCCAATATGTCAAGGATCGTGGGTGAATTTTCGGGACAACACATCTCTTGAAGAAGACAGCATTGTTTCCGCCAAATGGGACTTTATTGGGCTTGAATCGAATGACGCCTTTTCGCCATCCATTTTCTTCGAAGACGAAGGAGAAACATTGGTTCGATATCAGATAGAAACTGCCAATAAGTGCCGGGCCAGCATAAATCAAATTATCACCATACTTCCCAAGCCAGACCTGGAGTTCAATCTAGAGCCATCATACGGACAAGCGCCGCTGGAGGTGTCCTTAAACAACGCATCAATAGATAGCGTCGAGTATTTTTGGATAGTTAATGCCAAGGATACGTTAACCGTAAATTCATTCACGTTTGACACAAACGCATTGTATGAAGTTTCGTTCGTGGCGACGCGAGATGACGGTTGTGTGGCGCGTCTCGACAAAACAATAAATATTGCCGAAGTAGAAATTGATCTTGCTATTCAGTCTTTGGAAGCAACCTTGATAAATGAAGATCAAATGGCGTTTGTAGCTACCGTAGTAAACCTTGGGAATGTGGCCATCGAAGACCTACAAATGCGTGTTTCGTTGAACCAGCAGGGCACTTTCAACGAATTTGCCAATCGCACCATAGAACCTTCCAAGTTTTATGAAATAAAGCTCAACGGGTTGCTGGACCTAGGAGGAAAGGAATTTGACATCTCATGTATTGATTTAAATTTCGATCAAGAGTTCCTTGATGTCGATCCTTCAAACAATGAACTATGCATATCGGACAATTCCAAAAGCATCATTTCCAAACCATATCCAAATCCGTCAAACTCTGCGATAACCTTTGCAATCGTTAGTCCGAAGCAAAAGAATCATGTATCGTTTGAGGCGTACAATTCGAAAGGTGAGTTGATGCTAATGCAGGAGGAAACTGCTGTAACAGACACCTATGATACTATGACAATCGATATATCAACATTGTCCACTGGAATTTATCTGATCAACGTACACACAGACGACGTTTCCGAAGGCTTTAAAGTGATAAAGTTCTAAGGCGTTGCCAATCACAAAAAACATATTCTACAACCTGCTTTCGCAGTTGCCGCAGGTGTTTTCAGGGCTTGTGGTGAGTGTGCTTTCTACCCGCATTCTTGGGCCCGAAGGAAAAGGTGTCTTTGGGATAATTACCTACGACATTTTATTCCTAGGGCTATTGCTAAGTCTGGGAGTGAATATGGCCACCGGATACTTTATTGCAAGTAAAAAAACCACAGCCCCAGAGATTTTAGGGTTAGGTATATACCACCTCTTAGCCAACAGTGTTTTGTTGACGCTATTCCTTGCGTCAATGTATCTCAGCGGCAATGCTGAAGGACTGCTGCCTACAGATCAATCGGTGGTTCTCATTTATGCTTACATCATCGGAGGTTTTGCGCTGAATTATGTCAACAGCATTGTCAACGCCATTTTTCAAGGCAGTAAAAAATTCAGATACACCAATCGATCGTTGCTATTAAAGGCCTTTTCGAATCTTGCATTATTCGGCGGATTGTATATCTACCATCTGAGCACTTCGGTAGGTTTAGAAGCCGTTATTCTTGTTTCCATCGCTTTGATTGTCATCCAGACTATGTATTGGCTGGTGTCTTATGCGATCGAATTTGGACAACCTCCGATCATGAAGGGCGTTTTAAAACAGCAGTTCAACCTGCTTCTTTCCTTCTCATTAATAGGTTACTTCTCTAACCTGTTGAACTTTTTAAATTACCGGTTAGACATATACATCGTTGAGGCCTATACTACAATTGACCAGGTCGGTTTTTACATTTTGGCGGTGAATTTGACTCAGATGCTTTGGCTCATTTCAGATCCAATAGCAGGAATTTTGAAACCGTATTTGAGTGACCCAAACGCAGAAAAATCCCGCCAGATAATCTTTGGGATTTATCAACGACTCAACGCCAGCGTAATTCTAATCGTAAGCCTCGGGGCTTGGTTGCTGGCTGAGTTAGTCATCCCGTTGCTATATGGTCAGGAGTTTTACGCTTCTATTATTCCATTTAGAATCCTGTTGATCGGTAATTTCTTTGCGTGCAACTCCAAGGTATTTGGGGTGTTCAACTTTGTGACGGACAACATCAAATACAACTTGCAAGCAACGGCAATTGGGCTCATTTTTACGGTGATTTTTGATTTCCTCCTGATTCCATCCTATGGTATTTCAGGAGCGGCTTGGGCCTCGAATGCCGCCTATCTCACTATCTTCGCTTATCTAGTCTTTATTACTCGTTGGAAATTGAACCTTCGAATTAATAACCTTTTCATTTTCACACCATCGGATTATCACCAATTAAAAAATGAGTAAAGTAGCTGAGTTTTATGACGGGTATTCGGATCGTCAACAATCTGCAGGAATCAATCGACGACACTGGAGCATCGATCAATGGTTAGTTCGATTCGGTCTACAAGATGATCAGAATGTCCTCGAAATTGGCTGTGGCGTTGGCACAATGACTAAACTGCTCTGCGATCGTGTTGTAAACGGACGCATCCTTGCCAATGACATTAGCGCTAAGAGTATTGAAATGGCTCAAGCGGCCTTGGCCAATTACAAGAATGTTGAATTTTTAGTAGGTGACATGGTGCATCTAGAGATTGATCGAACATTCGATGTGATTTTATTGCCTGATGTGCTTGAACACATTCCTATTGCTGACCATGCCACATTGTTTCAAAAACTCTCCGCACTACTCGCGCCAGACGGAATGATTGTCATTCACATTCCAGATCCTAACTTTCTTGCATGGAGGCATACTCAGGAGAAGGAAAAGCCGCTCCTACAAATTATTGATCAAAGTATATACACAGATAAATTGACCGCTGACCTATACCCCGCAGGGCTCTTCATCACTCACCTTGAATCATACAATCTACACACCGAAAATGGCGATTATCAAATAATTAAGGTGAGAAAAACAAAGCCGACGGATTACCCACTTCTGCAGCGTGACACTACCTTCACGACACGCGTAATAAATAAAATTAAGCGAACGATTTCCTAGATGCTCAGCCATAAATACAAGTGTATTTATATTGAAATCCCTAAAACCGGATCAACAAGTATTCGATCCATTGTAGGTAATCCCATCCTTCCTCATCAAGACATCCTATACTATAAAAACATGCTCCGCAATCAATGGCCATATGAGCATAAGGGGCATCTTCAGGTAAAGAAGTATTATCAATCATTGACTACTGAAGGGGCCAGAAGAAAGATAGGTGATGCCGTTTTTGACCGTTATTTCAAATTTTCGTTTGTGCGTAATCCATGGGCCCGGGTGGTCTCATTGTACTTTAGGAACGACGGAGAACAAATGCGCGACAAAATGTCGTTCGAAGAGTTTGTGGACTGGATTCAGTGCAGCAGCGATACGAGTGTTTTTATTTCTGGAAAAAAGAATCAAAGGGACTGGTTTCTGGATGAAAATGGACAGGAGATTCTGGATTTTGTAGGAAAATTTGAGACGCTCCAGTCAGATTGGAACATCATAGCCTCGAAAATTGGCGCCCCAAAAGAATTACCTCATCTAAATGAGGGAATAGATAAACTGCCCTACACAGACTATTACACCGCCAAAACGCAGGACATTATTTCCGCGAAGTTTAAGACTGACATAGAACGTTTTGAGTATACATTCGGCCAATAATTATGGGGCTCTTACCACATAGCATTCGAAAAAGGTTGTCGTATCTGTATTATGAAAAGCGATGGCGCCATCCAATCAATCAAGGGTTGATCTATGTGAAAGGAATATTTACCTCTTCGAAAAAGAGGAAGACGACATTCATCGTTTTTGCGCAGGGCAGAACAGGCTCCACGATTTTAGTCGACCTTATAAACCGATCAAATGAAGTGCACTGCGACGGGGAAATTTTTGGCGCATCTATGCCCATTCGATTACTCTTTCCGAAGTTTTACAAGCGCACCTTGGCCAATCTACCAAAGCAGCCCGTATACGGTTATAGAATAAAGATTTACGATCTTGTTATGTTCCATAACCATTCACCTGAAGAGTCGATTCAATTTTTAAGATCTGAATTCAAAGCAGGGCATAAAGTCATCTACCTGCATCGTACAGATAAATTCCGTCAAGCCATGTCGAGCCTTGTTGCCGAGGCACGAGGTGATTTTCATTACAAAGCCGACTCAAAAGGAGCGAAGAAAAAAATACATATTGATGCCAAATCAATACCGATGCGGATCGATAAACTAAACGAATTCACCCAATGGGATAAACGCGCCTTAGACGGATTTGAATTCTTAGACATCAACTACGAAACTGACCTACTTCCTCAAGAAAAACATCAAGAAACATTGGATCGTATCTGTTCATTTCTCAACATCGATCCATGCGTCGCCACATCAGAATACAAACGATCAAGCGTCAACCAACTTGAGGATTATATCGAAAACTACGATGAGGTAAAATCTGTTTTGGAAGAAAACCAACTTCACACCTATTTGAACCAACTGGCTTAAGATGAATCATCGGCTATATATCAAACCTGTTGGCGGTCTCGCAAACCGTATACGCGTCATTAATTCTGCGCTGAAGATCGCGGAAGAATCCAAAAAGGAGCTGATTGTGATTTGGGAACTAAACCAAGATCTCAATGCTCGCTATGAGGCACTTTTCCAATTACCAACTGATTTTAAGGTCCTCAACACAACAGCCGGAATTCAGTTTTCGGGCATTCAACTTCTTTATTTTCCCGATAAGCGACCTGCTGGCCTTAGGTCATTCCTGTTTAACCTTGTAAAGCTGCAGCGCGGGATCAAAGAAGTGGTTTGGTACGACAGTTTTGAGGCCATATTCTCGAAACTGAAAGCACAATATGACCCGAAATCTGTGCGCTCGCAAGAGGATGTTCTTACCTCGGCCTTGCCCAAAATTCGTGTGCTGACAAGTGGAATAAGCAACCCTAGTTTGACAGGATATACCAGCTCCAGCTGGAACTTGGAAGCTCAATCCAAGCTGCGATTCAACCTGCTTCCTGAAAGCGCCCTTGCCGCACGTATTTCAAAATTATCGATTGATAAATCCAAAACTGTGGGCATGCACATTCGCAGAACGGATCATACTTGGTCTGTAGAGCATAGCGGCGACGATGCTTTTATTAATGCCATCAAAAAGGAGCTCGAGGAAGATCCTGCAACTAAATTCTTTGTTGCCACAGACAGCCCCGAAGTTTCGGATAAGCTGGTGGCCTTATTTCCAGAAAAAATAATTCGTGCTGAGCACGAAACGATGGCTAGATCCAGCGTTTCAGGCATTCAGTCAGCCGTGATCGATCTATATGGCCTCGCTGGATGCAGAAAAGTATACGGCTCGTTCCTAAGCACATTCTCAGACTTAGCCAGTAACATTGGCTCCATCGAAGCCGAAACGGTCACATGACTCAAACCCAGCACATACCGTATGTACTGCACGTTGCTGCTTGGTGGCCGACTGCCGAAAAACCTGGAAACGGGCTTTTTATTGGTGCTCATATTCGAAGCATTCAATCTATCAAGAAGCATGTGGTAGTGTATCTCAAAATTGAAAAGGGTAACGGCCTCTTTCCTAGTTCAGAAGTTGAACACATTCAGGGTGATTTGGAGGAACTCATCATCCGCATAAAGACACCTATACGTAGATTTGGAATAGATAAAATGCTCGTTAATCGAGGGTATAAAAAAGCATTCGACTTGATTCGAACAGCGCATGGCACGCCGGTTTTACATCACATTCATGTGAGAAGTCACCTCAGTAAATTCGCGATAGCTCAACTTATCGATCTTCCGTCACCAATGGTCTTGACGGAACACTTTTCGTTTTATCATAGGGGGATTTATGATCTTCCAAAGAGGGAACAGGATAGTCATCGCAAAGAGCTAAAGGCCTTTTTTTCGGATCCTAATTTAAAGGCGGTCATG
>Ga0209601_1001462_pt1 | contig 16311 bp, 7 predicted proteins | sample COGITO_mtgs_1104_4_FD_184796 | JGI IMG/M metagenome (GOLD analysis project Ga0209601, IMG submission 184796) | Pelagic marine microbial communities from North Sea - COGITO_mtgs_110426 (SPAdes) (version 2) | ecosystem: Environmental > Aquatic > Marine > Epipelagic ...
CCAATTGCTGCAATTATTTGAGGAATTACAATGAACATATTAAATATCCCCATACTTGTCCCCATACTTTCTTCATTAACTGAGCTTGACAACATTGCATAGGGCATAGATAAAATACTTCCCCAAGATATTCCTATCAAACTAAAAGAAATTAATAATAAATTATGATTTGAAATAAAATACATTGATATAAAACCAATCCCGCCTGCAATTAATGACCAAAGGTGTATTTGTTTTCTGTTAATAATTCTTTTAGAGCTATAAAGGGTGAGAATTAAAGCGAACAACATTGAAGAAAGCCCATATGTTCCCATATAAGAGCCAGTTAGATTTGAAGCCTTTTGAAAATCTAAATTTTCAGAATTATATTGGGCCAGTTCAACTTTGTTAGTTAAATCAAAATCACTCATTACTGGAATAGGAGCATTAAATACGTGTTCAGTAATGGCTGGATTAGCCATGCTCCACATTGTAAAAAACGCAAACCAGCTAAAAAACTGAATTAAACCAAGTTTTTTCATTGTTAAAGGCATATCAATGAAATGATTTGTAAATTCATTTAACATAGATTTGAAACTTCTATTTTGCTTTTGTCTAAATTCTTTCAAATCTTTTGGAGGGTATTCTTTTGTAGTAAAAATTGTAAATAATATTGATGTTAGAAAAACAAATGCTCCAATTCCAAATGCAAATTTTACTGAATCTGGAATAACTCCAGGTTCAGCAACATCACTTACACCTAAACTACTTATGAAATAGGGTAAGTTACTTGCGATCCAGGTTCCAATACCAATTATTAATGTTTGAGTTATGAATCCATATGATCTTTGTGAATCAGGAAGTTTATCAGCAACAAGGGCTCTAAATGGTTCCATGCTTATGTTTATAGATGCATCAAGAATCCATAAAAAACCAGCGGCCATCCAAAGAGTAGATGAATAGGGAACAAAAAATAATGTTATTGAACTTAAAATTGCACCAATTAAAAAATAAGGTTTTCTTCTCCCAAGAATAGGGTGCCATGTATTATCGCTTAGATAACCTATTATAGGTTGTACAATTAATCCTGTTAGAGGAGCCGCTATCCATAAAAGCGGAATACTAGCTTCTTCTACACCAAGTGTTTGAAAAATCCTAGACATAAACCCACCCTGAAGAGCAAACCCAAATTGAATTCCTAAGAACCCAAAACTCATATTCCATATTTCCCAAAAGCCTAACTTTTTTTTCATATAAAAAATAAAAAAATTACAGACATGATGTCTATTAGATATTACGTGTTTATAGGAAATGATTAACCTTAAAAAGGTAATTTTAAATGAATCAAAACCATAAACTAATTGAGAAGTAGATTTATAATTTTGAAATGCTAATATATTATTTTTTTAAACTTTAATTCATAATTAATTCAAAAATCTACTATAACGTTATAGTAAATTTAATAGTGAATCAAGAGGATTCTCTCTTAATTAATGAACAATTTATAATTTCTGTTTTGTGTTCTTTACTACTTGTTTTTCCAGTTAATTTATTTATTAAAAGTTTAGCTGCTCTTTCGCCCATGATTTCTCCGTGTTGACTAATTGTAGATAAAGATGGAGAGGAGTATCTAGAAATAACACCATCGGTAAATGATATTATTGCAATTTCATTTGGAACCGTAATCTTATTTTTTTTAAGAACTTTTAAGGCTGACCCAGCATAAATTTCGTTTACTCCCAATATTGCGTCAACTTTTTTAATTTTTAGAACTTTTTCTAATTCATTTTCCAAAAAAGACATCTCTAATTGGCTTCCTTTTTTATCTTTAACTTTTATAATTAAATCGCTATCAGGAATAATATCGTTGTCTTTTAATGCTTCTAAATACCCTTCTGTTCTAAGGTTTCCGACACTGACATAGTCCTCAGATGTTAACAGAAGAATATTAGTTCTATTATCATCAATTAAAGCTTGAGTAGCTTCTTTGGCAGCCTGTTTATCATTAACTATAACTTTATCACATTTGACATCATTAATAACCCTATCGAATAGAACAACTGGAATTCCTAAATCAATAGTTTCTTTAATATGGTGAAAATCTTGCATCTTTAGGGTCTCTTTCGCTATTGACATTATAATTCCATCTATATGTCCGTTTGCAAGGGTCTCCATATTCAGTACTTCTTTCTCAAAGGATTCATTCGAAACAGCTATAATAACATTATAACCACTTTCAGTTGAAAATTTTTCAATACTATTGATTACTATTGAAAAAAAGTGGTGAACAATTTCAGGGATTATAACTCCTATTGTTTTAGTTTTTCTGTTTTTTAAACTTAGAGCAATATTATTGGGGCGATAATTATGTGCCTTTGCAAATGCCTTAATTTTCTGTCTAGTTTCAATACCAATCTCATGACTATCTTTTAAGGATTTAGAGACCGTTGAAATAGAAACATTTAGTTCGTTTGCAATTTCTTTAAGAGTTATACGTCTTATCATTTTGATAAAATTAAAAACTAAATATTATATTTTTAATAAAGATAATTAGTATATTTTGTTTAATTGATAAAAAATAAAGTTATTAACACTATAACGTTATAGTTAGCTAGCTACAACGTTATAGTTAATTTATATATAAAACTTTCTTGTTCATCTTTATTAATTAACATAAATTAGTAAGTGAGAAGTAGATTTTTTAACCAAATAAAAATCAAAAATATGATGAAATTTTTAAAACAAATTCAAATTCTTTTTTTGCTTTTCCTATCACTAGGAGCTTTTGCACAACAAAGTGTTTCGGGTTTAATTACAGACAATTCAGGTACTCCTTTACCTGGTGTTAATGTAATTATACAAGGAACTAATGTTGGAGTTTCAAGTGATTTTGACGGTAATTATCAAATTAACGCTGATAATGGTCAAATTTTAGTTTTTTCATACATTGGATACGAGAGTGTTGAATTAACTGTTAATGGAGCAAATCAAGATGTTAAAATGACAGAATCCGATTCTGAATTAGATGAAGTCGTTGTGATTGGATACGGAACAGTTAGAAAAAAAGATTTAACTGGTGCTGTAGATTTAGTCACTGAAAAGAACTTTGCAAAAGGTTCTGTGGTATCTCCACAACAATTGATAAGAGGAAAAGTTGCTGGTGTGTCTATTGTTTCAAATAGTGGAGCACCTGGTGACGATTCTAATGTTCTTATAAGAGGAATAGGTTCTTTAAACTTAAATTCTAATCCTTTATATGTTGTTGATGGAATTCCTTTAGATTCTGGCGGTGTTGGTGGGTCTAGAAGTCCATTAAATGCTATAAATCCTGCTGATATTGAAGCTATAAGTATTTTAAAAGATGCTTCAGCTACGGCTATATATGGATCAAGAGCAGCAAATGGTGTAGTTTTAATTACTACCAAAAAAGGTAAAACTGGGGATCTTAAATTTAATTTTAGTTCCAGATCATCTTCGTTCACACCAATTGATTTTGTAGATGTGTTAAATGCAACACAATTTAAATATGCAGTTCAGGCTACAGGTGTTTCAGATTATATTTCTAGACTTGGTTCAAATGATACAGATTGGCAAAGAGAAATTTATGAAACAGCAAGGGCTCAAAATAATAGTTTTTCAGTTTCTGGTGGACTTTTAGACATGCCTTTTAGAGCATCTTTAGGATACACTGATCAGGATGGTATTTTAATGGGTGACAATTTTAACAGAATGACAGGATCTTTCAATATAGCTCCCTCATTATTAGATGGTGACTTAAGAGCTAATGTTAATGTTAGATTTGTAAGAAGTGAAAATGATTTTGCAAATAGAGGAGCAATTGGATCAGCTGTATTTTTTGATCCAACTAAACCAGTTTTTGGATCTTCTTCAAACTATGGAGGATATTATACCTGGCTTGATTCTACTGGAAAAAAATTAGCATTGTCTCCAACTAATCCACTTGCATTATTGAATTTAAGTGATGATGAGTCGACAGTTGATAGAATTATTACCAATTTAAAATTAGATTATGACCTTCCAGTTGACGGGTTAATCGCAACTGTAAATGCTGGTTATGATAATTCTAAAGGTGAAGGGTTTAGTTCGCAAGATAAAAACATGCCAACTGATGCAGCAGGCTTTAACGGGAGTAATAATATATATTCTAATGAAACAACTAATTTATTGTTTGATGCATATTTAAATTATGCTTTAGAGTCCGGAAAATCAAACCTTTCTGTAACAGCAGGTCATTCATATCAAAGCTTTGAGTATGATAACTCGAGTACGGCATCCGTTGAATATTTAAATCCAGACGGTTCGGTTAACTCTGGATCTTCAACAAATAATTCATTTATTGATACATCAAAAAATGTTTTACTTTCCTATTTTGGAAGATTTAATTATTCATTTGATGAAAAATATCTACTTACAGCAACTTTAAGAGCTGATGCTTCTTCAAAATTACCCTCAAGTGATAGATGGGGACAATTCTTTTCTGCTGCTTTAGCTTGGAACTTTTATGATGATGGTGTTGACAAATTAAAGTTTAGAGTTGGTTTTGGTGAAGTTGGAAATGTCAATGGATTAGGAGATTATAATTTCTTAACTAGATACGTTAGTAGTGATTCTCAAGCAAAGTATGGATTTGGTAATTCATTTTATTCTACATACAGACCTGCTCCAATCAATAAAAATTTAAGATGGGAAGTAGGGCAAACTACAAACTTTGGAATTGATTTTACATTTTCTGACCTAAAAATAGATGGTTCAATAAATGCATATGTTAAAAAGACTAATGATTTAATAGCTACTGCGGTTATTGATCCTTTTACAAATTTTGGTACTACAATTGATGCCAATATTGGTGATATGGAAAATAAAGGGGTTGAAATTCAACTAAATTCTACCTTATTCGAATCAGACGATTTAAAATTTGATATCAGTTATAATGTTTCTATTAACGATAACAAAATTACTAGACTGGATAACGAACAAAATGTTGGTGGAATTGGTTTTGGTGCTTTTCTTCAAAGACATGAAACAGGTAAATCTCCATATTCGTATTATGTGTATAAACAAATTTATGATCATAAAGGAAGACCCATTGAAGGATCCTATGCTGATCTAAACGGTGATGGAAGAATTAACAATGACGATAGATACTTTTATAAAGATCCGTATGCTGATGTACTAATGGGTTTAACAGCATCTGTAACATATAAAGATTTTGATTTAAGTATGGCTTCGAGGGCTAGTTTAGGAAACTATAGTTCAAATAGAATGATGGCAGCTTCAGTTGAAAATCAAATATGGAATTTAGGAAGATTATCAAATGTTCACTCTTCTTATTTAGACACAGGTTTTTTATATTTTTCTGATAAAAATGCAGTAAGTGATCATCATATCCAAAATGCTTCCTTTTTTAAATTAGATAACGTTACATTAGGCTGGACAGTCGATAATGTAATTGATAATAATCCAATGAGATTATATATAAGCGCAGATAATCTGCTGACCATTACTGAATATGAAGGAATTGATCCTGAAATAACAGGTGGTTTAGATAGTAACTTTTATCCAAGATCCAGAGCTGTAGCTTTAGGACTTGATATTAATTTTTAAACTATTATTATGAAAAAAATATTTTATTTATTCACATTATCATCATTGATACTAGTTTCGTGTCATGCTGATTTAGATCAAGACCCTACGGATCCTGATTTATTTACAGAAATTGATGTTTTTAAAGACGTTGACTCTGCAAAAGGAGCGCTTGCTAAAATTTATGCGAGTTTAGCAATTACTGGCCAGTCTGGTCCTGATGGTAATCCTGACATAGACCCAAGTTTAATTGATGAAGGATTTTCTCAATACACTAGAATTCTTTACACATTAAATGTTTGTAGTACTGATGAAGCTGTTGTTGGATGGGGTGACCCAGGACTGCCAAACATTCATGAAATGTCATGGGACATAAACAACCCATGGACACAAGGAATGTATTTTAGATTAGCACAAGTGGTGTCATTTTCAAATTCATTTATCGAAAATGCTGCAGATTTAGCTTCAACAAGCTCAGATGCTGCTTATTTTGTTGCTGAAGCAAGATTTTTAAGAGCTTACGCATATTTACAACTTATAGACATGTATGCTAATGTTCCCTTAGTTACTCAGTTAACCTCTGAACTTCCAGAGCAAAGTAATAGACAAGAGATTTTCTCTTTTATTGAAACGGAGCTTAATGAACTTACTTCCTTATTAGCAGATTCTAGATCCAATGAATATGGAAGGGTTGATAAAGTAGCCGCTTGGGCTTTACTTTCTCGACTATATTTAAATGCACCTGTATATATTGGTTCCGATATGAGCTCACAGGTCATAGCTAATGCTGAAAAAGTTATTTCAAGTTCATATTCTTTAAATACAACTGATGGCAACGGAAATGGTTCTGCATATGATGAATTATTTCTTGCTGACAATAATACAAATGGGGCTCAAAATGAGTTTATTTTTGTTGTTCAATTTGACGGCTTAAATAGTCAAACATGGGGTGGAGGAACTTTTATGGTTCATGCACCAATTGGTGGCTCAATGGATCCTTCAATCTTCGGAGTTAATGGAGGATGGGGTGGACTTAGAACAACTAAAGCTTTAGTAGATAAATTTGAATATTCTGTTACAGCATCCGATGGAGATGGTTATCCAATTGCTTGGTCAGATTCTAGAGCAATGTTTCACACCGACGGTCAAAATTATGAAATGGAAAAGGTTGCTCCATTTAAAGAAGGTTATGGAGTTACTAAGTTTAGAAACGTTGATATAAACGGAGCAGCTGGTTCTGATTCTTCAGGAAATCATGTTGATACAGATTTGTCAATAATTAGATTAGCAGAAGTTTATCTAAATTATGCTGAAGCTGCTGTAAAAGGAGGAGGAGGTAGCATGGCTACTGCAACTGATCTAATTAATCAATTAAGATCACGAGCTGGTGCTCCATCAATAACAACTTCTGATTTGACATCTGATTTTGTTTTAGATGAAAGATCAAGAGAATTGTATTGGGAAGGACAAAGAAGATCAGATTTAATAAGACATAATAAATTTGTTACATCTAATTATATGTGGCCATTTAAAGCAGGAGCTGCTCAAGGGAAAGCTTCTGACGATTATAGAAGAATTTTTCCTATTCCAGAAGCTGTGCTTCTAGTGAATACTAACTTAACACAAAATCCAAATTATTAATTATGAAAACTATATTAAAATTTAGTAAACTATTATTATTTACATTTTTAATTGTAAATATATCTTCTTGTGAAAAAGAAGATTATTTAATCTTTACTGCAATAAATCAGAAAGAGGTTAAATTTCAAAATGAATTTCAAGATGTTTATAAAATATCTCAACAAACATCAAATAATATTTCCGAGAGATTAGTTTGGAATGCTCCAGACTTTGATGCACCAACGACTGTAACTTATGTAGTTGATATTTCAACAAATAGTGATTTTTCAACAATTGATATGAGTTCAGGTGATACTTCTAATAATCATTTAGGAGTAAAAGTAAGTTCAATGCTTGAATTTGCTGAAACTTTAGGCTTAGATGATGATCCTAGTACGACTTTTAGTGATGGTTCTCCAAATAATACAGGAATGGTTTATGCAAGAGTTACTGCTTATGCAGGAACTTCTTCTTCTGGTGCAAACCAATCATCAACTGTTTCTAAAACAGCTTCAATGAATATTGAGGTCCTTGAAAATGTTGGAGCATGTACTGATTCTGCGTTAAGTAACTGGGGACTTGTTGGAAGTGCTGTTAATGGATGGGGTGGAACAAATAGAGGTTTTGCTGCCGGAAATGATGTTCCGTTTTTAAGTAATGGACAAGATGGAATGTTTAGAGCAGTTGCAACCTTGTACGATGGTGAGTTTAAAATTCGTGAAGATAACGCTTGGGGTCTTAATTACGGAGATAATGGAGCAGATGGTACATTAGAACAAAATGGTGCCAATATTTCTATTTCTGCTGGTCATTATATCATTGACTTTGATGCTGTTAATTTTACTATAACTATTACACCTGCAGGAACTGTGTGGGGAGTAGTTGGTAGTGCAACTTTAAATGGTTGGGGAGCAGCTGAAGATGTAAAATTAATGCCAGATCCTTGTAATGATGGTGTCTATATAGTTAAAGATGTTGTTTTAACTGACGGTGAAATTAAGTTTAGACAAGATGATGCATGGGGTGTAAATGTTGGAGATAATGGAGCTGATGGTACTTATGAAGCTAATGGAGCTAATATAGCTGTTACGGCTGGAACTTACGATATGATCTTAGATACTGTTAACGGTACATATACTTTAACTGTTAATTAAGTTTAGTTTTGATTAATTAAAAAAATGGGTTATCAACTTGATAATCCATTTTTTTTTATTCACTTTAGAGTATGAAATCATTTATATATACTTTTTTTATTTTTTTATTTTTTTTAAATAATAATTTTTCTCAAGACACTTTTGTTATCCAATAATTAATGGTGGCTACCCAGATCCTTCGATCGTTAGAGTTGATGATGACTTTTATATAGTTAACTCATCTTTTGAATATTTCCCGGCTCTCCCTATTCATCATAGTAAGGATTTAGTTAACTGGGAATTAATTGGTTATGGAATTGATAGGCCAAGTCAAGCTCTTGATAAAGTAAATTTATATGATGTTCAACAGCAAGGCGGAATACATGCTCCATCCATTAGATATCATAATGGACTCTTTTATATAGTTACTACAAACGTATACAGTCCAAAAGATAAATCTAAACCTACTGAAATGGTTAATTTTATTTTAACTGCAAAAAATCCAGCTGGCCCTTGGTCTGATCCATACGTAATTGAAGGTGCCCCAGGGATTGATCCAGATATATTTTTTGACGACAATGGCAAAGTTTGGTTTGTAGGAACTCACGATACGGGAAATCCAAATAAAAACGGAATTGGTGAAATATGGATTCAAGAATTAGATTTAGATTCTTGGAAATTAGTAGGACAAAGATTCTCTATTTGGACTGGTGCTTGTGGAGGATGTTGTGTTGAAGGTCCTCATATATACAAGGAAAATAATCGTTATTACTTAATGGTAGCTGAGGGAGGAACCTCGTATAATCATGCTGTAATGATAGCATCTAGTGAAAATATTGAAGGTCCTTACGATTCTAATCCTAAAAATCCAATACTAACGTCAAGACATTTATCTAACAATAACTGGGTACATAGTACAGGTCATGCTGATTTAGTTCAGTTAAAAGATGGCCGTTGGTATATGGTTTCGCTAGGTATTAGAAATGAAATGAATGCCACAAGTAATATGGGAAGAGAAACTCATTTAATGCCAGTAACTTGGGAAGAAGCATGGGATAATTGGGTTGAAGTTGAAAAGGGTAGATGGGAGCCAGTTATTATTAAATGGCCAGTAGTAGCGCCAAATACTGGAAAAGTAGAGAGATATACTCCTATTCCGTTTATTGAAAAAAAACAATATTCTAATAATTCTTTTTATGATGATTTCAGCTCTAATTCACTTGATTTGCAATGGAATTTTAGAAGAGTACCAAGAAAAAACACTTATGAATTAAATCCAAAAAATAAAAATCTTAAGTTAAATCTAAGTTCAGAAACTTTTAAATTAAGAGGACAGTATAATTTAATGGGTTTTAGACAAAAGGAAACGGAGTTTGAATATTCTGCAAACATGAACTTTAAGCCTAAAAAAAATAATTCAGAAGCAGGTTTGAGTATTTTTTCTCAAGATGATAATTATATAAATTTTACAATTAAAAAAGAAGATAATATTAATAAGCTTATACTTACTGTAAAACCAAGAGAAAGTGAACTAAAAATAGTTAAGTCAATGCCAATAAAATTTAAAAATAATTTGATTTTAAAAATCATTTCCTCTAATGATAATTATACTTATCACTATTCAGTCGATGGCGGAAATACATTTGAAATGTTTTCAAAAACTGCAGCTAATCTTGTTTTGTGTAAAGGATACATTGGAACTAATTTAGGCATATATGCTACAAGCAACGGCAATAAAACTAAAGAATATGCTGAATTTAATTGGGTTAAAAATTTAATAAAATAATTATCATGAAAAATATATTATTTCTTTTAGTCTTACTGTTTTTTTTTAATTCGTGTAACAAAAAAAAATCACTGATTTATGATTCAAATTCTTTAGATTCACTAGTTAGTAAATATGTGGATAACGGCTCTCAAGCTCTTCTTCTTGTTAGGTTAGAAGATAGAAATGGCAACACAATATATCAAAATAGCGACAAGGACTATGATCTTGTTCCTGATCATCATATTAATGAAAATACATGGTTTAGGATTTGGTCAATGAGTAAAATAGTAACTATTTCTTTAACTATGGATTTAGTTGAAGATGGTTTGTTAAAATTAGATGACCCTGTTTCAAAGTATATTCCTGAGCTCAGTGGTTTAAAAGTTGCGTTATCGAATAAAAATGAAGCTTTAACTAATTACGGACAAACGCTTGGAAATGATAATTCAGAATTTCAAGACCCTTGTCCTTTAAATTTAGTTGAAAGTAATTCTGAAATGACTGTTTTGCAATTGATTAATCACCAGGCAGGTTTTTATTATTCTACAACTGGAATTGAGTGTTTAGATAATGCTTTAGATTCTAAAAATTTAGCCGCATCCAAAAACTCTAATGAATTGATTCAGAAATTATCTGAACTTCCCTTAATTGATCATCCTGGAAACAAAGATTTTTATGGTCTTAACACAACAGTTTTAGGACTTGTTAATGAAAGAGCATCTGGAGAAAGTTTAGATAATCTTGTTAAAAATAGAATTACGGGACCTATGAAGATAAATGGACTTCAATACAACAAAAATTCTGACACTAAATTATTACCAGTTTTTTCAGGAGTAGATTCTGTTATTAGGTTAGCTAATGATGGTGAGCTTGATATTATGGGATCATATGTTCCTGGTTATAGTATTGAAAATAAATTGTTTTTGGGCGGTGAAGGAATGATTGGAACAGCTGATGGTTATGCAGATTTTTTAAGAATGCTTTTAAATCACGGAGAATTAAATGGACATAGGTTTTTAAATGAATCTTCTGTAAAAGAAATATACGCTCCTCATACACAATTAGAAAATGAGTACGGCTATAATGGTTACAATTTATGGGTAACAAGTGATTTATATAAAGAAAAAGGATATGGAGATGGTGGCTTGTGGTCTGGTGGAGGATATGAGGGAACTCATTTTTGGATTGATCCAAAACGTGATTTTGTTGGATTAATAATGACACAAATGTTTGAGACACCAAAAGCTGGACATGGAAGAGATAATGAAATTAGAGGAGAAGTATATAGACAAATATTCAAAAACGAAGACTGATATGAAAAAAATAATCTTTATCGGATTTATACTTTTATTTTCAATTTCCTGTAATACTAAAAAACAGGATTTGAAATCAAATAATAACATTCAATTAATTGATTTAATTGAAAGAGTAGAGCCTCCTAACTGGTGGGTTGGAATGAAAACTAATGACTTACAGATATTAGTTTATGGTAATTCAATTAATGACTTGATTCCAAAAATCAGTAACTCTAACATAGAATTAACCTCTTTTAATAAAGTACAAAACGAAAATTATCTTTTTTTAAATATATCAATTTCAGAAAATGCAAAACCAGATGAAGTCGAAATTGACTTTTATAAAAATAATGTTCTTGTAGATAGGTATATTTTTTCCTTACTTGAAAGAGAGAAAAATGCTTCTAATGTTGAAGGTTTTGATAATTCAGATGTTATGTATTTAATAACACCAGATAGATTTGCAAATGGTGACCCTGCGAATGATGATGTAAAAGAGATGTACGAACGACCAAACAGAGACAATAACAGAGGTCTGCATGGTGGTGACATTCAAGGAATTATTAATCATTTAGATTACATAAAAGATTTAGGGTTTACAACAGTTTGGTTAAATCCTGTTTTAGAAAATAACATGAAAAAATCTTCTTATCATGGTTATTCAACAACAGATTATTACAAAGTAGATCCGAGATTTGGTACAAATGAATTATTCCGTGAATTAAGTATTAATGCTAAAGAAAAAGGTATTAAGCTTGTAATGGATATGATTCCAAATCATTGTGGATCTGAACACTGGTTCTTCAAAGATCCGCCAATGGATAACTGGTTTAATAATCAGTCTGGATTTAAACAAACTAGCCATAGACGTGAAACAGTTCAGGATATTTATGCTTCTGAAATTGATAAAAGGGAACATGCTGACGGATGGTTTGTTGAAACAATGCCAGATTTAAATCAAAAGAACCAAAAAATGTCTAAATATTTAATTCAAAATACACTGTGGTGGATTGAGTATGCTAGATTGTCGGGAATTAGAGTAGATACTTATCCGTATTCCGATAAAGATTTTATGTCTGACTGGACTTTTGCTGTTATGGATGAGTATCCTAATTTTAATATTGTTGGAGAAGAATGGTCTGATAATCCTATTGTTATTTCTTATTGGCAGAAAGATAAAATCAATCATGATGGATATGTTTCTTATCTGCCAACTTTAATGGATTTTCCTCTTCAAATATCATTTACCGAAGCCTTATTAGACGATTTTAGTTGGGGAAAAGGTTTTATTAAACCTTACACAACATTAGCTAATGATTTCTTGTATCCTAACCCCAATAATTTATTAATATTCCCGGATAATCACGATATGACAAGATTTTTTACTCAAGTAAACAACGATATTGATTTGTTTAAGATGGGAATTGTTTATTACAGCACTATGAGAGGAATACCTCAGTTTTATTATGGAACTGAAATTCTTATGAATAGTGATGAAAATCCTGGTGATCATGGTCTAATAAGAACTGAATTTCCTGGAGGATGGCCTGACCATTCAAAAAATGCATTTACAGGTGATGGACTTTCATATAAAGAACGTCAAACTCAGTTGTTCTTCAAAGAAATTTTAAATTGGAGAAAAGATAATAAGGTTATTCATAATGGTAAACTTATACAATTTGCCCCTAAAGGTGGAATTTATTCTTTTTTCAGAATTTTAAATAATAAAATGGTGTGGGTAATATTCAATAGAAATAATTCACCTGAAACTTTAGAAACCTCTCGATTTGATGAACTAATTGAAAATTATGAAATTGCATTCGACGTTATTAATAAAAAGAAAGTTTCAATTTCAGAAAAAATTATAATCAATGCCAAATCTGCCCTGATTTTAGAGATTGAATAGATATAGTTAGTATTTATGAAGAGATTTTTTGTATTATTTTATTTATTATTTTCTGTAAGTATATTATCTCAGATTCAAGATAATGTTACGTGGTCAGTAGAACCTAACCCGTTTAATGATTCTGAAAAAATTAAAATTACTGTTTCAGGTGTTGATCCATCAAAATGGTCAACTCAGGACGTTTATTTATGGACATGGTTTTTTGATTCAAATGATGTTGAAGTAAGTTCTCAAGTTAATTGGAATGGAGAATGGAATAATTCAAAGGAATCAATGAAAATGACGAAAAATTCAGATGGAACATTCTCGTTTGAGTTTACACCGACTGAACTATTTCAATATAATGGGATAGGAAAAATTGGTGTTTTAGCTAAAGCTAAAAATGGCACAGGAGATAAAAAAACACCTGATTATTTTTTTGAAGTAGGAAGATTTGATTTGACTATTAATAGTCCAAAAACAAATCCAGTAATATTGGAAAGAGAAGGTTTGATTAATATTTCTGTTTCTTCTGCTAATGAGATTAATTATTATCTTATAAATGATGATAAGGTTTTGTTTGAGTCATTAAATAATAAAAATTTTTCTAAGGATATCTTAGGTCCTGATTCGCAGAACGATGGACTTAAGTTAAGTGAATCAACAACCTTAAGATTATTGTGTGAGGATGTAAATGATTCTGATAATTTTATAAACTTAAATTTTGATTTTATTATTGAACCTTATTCAACTACAATTGAACCTCCATTTGAACTTCAAGATGGAGTTAATTATTTAAAAGATGAACCTTCTAAAATATATTTGCAATTAAACGCACCAAAAAAAGATTTTATTTATGTTCTAGGAAATTTTAATGAATATGCTAAAGACACAAATTCTTTAATGAATATAAACCCTAATAATAATAAATTTTGGATTGAGATTAATGATTTGCAGGAAAATGAGAATTATTGGTATCAATACGAAGTATATTCAAAATCTCCAGTCTCAGATTCACCAACTGTTGTTAAAGTAGCAGATCCATTTTCTAATCTAGTCATTTCATCTTACGATGATAATGAAATTCCAGAAAACTCTTTTCCTAACCTACCTAAATTTCCAGAAAATCAAATTGGAGAATTTACTATTTTAATTCAATCTGAAACATACAATTGGAATATCACTGATTTTGACAAGCCTAAAAAAGAAGATTTAGTTATTTATGAAATATTAGTTAGGGATTTTGATAAAGAAAGAAGTTTTCAGAATTTGATAGATAGAATAGATTATTTTAAAAGCTTAAATATTAATGCCATTGAGCTCATGCCTGTTATGGAATTTGAGGGTAATGAAAGCTGGGGTTATAACAGTTCTTATCATTTGTCATTAGATAAATTCTACGGAACACAAAACAAATTAAAAGAGTTCATAGATTTATGTCACCAGAATGGTATTGCAGTGATTTTAGATTTAGCTTTAAATCATGTTTTTGGTAGAAGTCCTTTAATTAAAATGTGGATGGATGACCCAGATAATAATTTTTGGGGAGGACCATCTAGTGAGAACCCATACTTTAATCAAACACCAAAACATACTTATTCGGTAGGATATGATTTTAATCATCAAAATGAACTTACTCAGTATTATACCAAAAGGGTAGTAGAACATTGGATTAATGAATATAAAATTGATGGTTTCAGATGGGATTTGACAAAAGGATTTACTCAAAATTGTGATGAAAGTGATTATGATTGTACAAATAGATTTCAACAAGATAGAGTAGATCTTCTAAAATCATATGCCGATTATTCCTGGTCATTGGATCCTGATCATTATGTAATTTTTGAACATTTAGGTACCGACATTGAGGAAAAAGAGTGGGCTAATTATAAAATTGATGAGGGTAAAGGAATTATGATGTGGGGAAAAATGACATCTATGTTTAATCAACTTTCAATGGGCTACTCAAGTGATTCAGATATTTCAAGATCAGATCATAAATCCAGGGGATTCAAAAGTAAAAGGCTTATAACTTATGCTGAAAGTCATGACGAAGAACGTTTAATGTATAAAAATCTAAATTTTGGTAATTCTTCTAATTCGAATCATGATGTAAAGAATTTAGAAATTGCTCTTGATAGAATGAAAGCTTTAGGTTCCTCACTTTTGTTAATTCCAGGACCAAAAATGATATGGCATTTTTCTGAAATGGGTATGGAAAATTCAATTTTTTCTTGTGAAGACGGTTCTTATGGTGGTGAAGATTGTAAGTTGTCAACTAAGCCTCAGCCTCAGTGGAATAATGATTGGACTTTGTTAAATAAAAGAAAAGAAATCTATGACTATTGGAAGAAATTAATTGAATTAAAAATTAAAGAGCCAGTTTTTGAGGGTGAATATGATCTTAAAGTTTTAAATCAAAATTACCTTCTTCCTACTATTGATATTTGGAATGATAAATTATCAGGTGATTCTTTAAAGTACGTTTATGTCATTTCAAATTTTGATGTAACTAAAAAATCATTAACACTAGATTTACCAATAAGTGGAGAATGGAAGAATCTTATTAATAATGATATAATTAATTTTTCTCAAAATTCATCAATTGATCTTGAACCTGGAAGTTCATTAGTTTTAGGTAATTATCTTGACTGTGGTTCTGTTGACTCAGATAATGATGGAATAGGTGATGTGTGTGACGATGACATTGACGGAGATGGTGTACTAAACGCTGATGATAATTGCCCAAATACACCCGAAGGCACCACAGTTGATTTTAACGGCTGTCCTGTTTTCACATTACCATTAGACAATAACAAGGTATCTGTTACAAGCGCGAGTTGTATTGGTAACACTGACGGCTCTATAGGACTTAGTATTGAAGATGATAGTTATAACTACACTGTTACTGTAACAGGTCAAGACGATCCTATTTCGTTAGGCGCAGAGTCAAAGACAGCTTCAGTCACTGGCCTTGGGACAGGTACTTACACAGTTTGCTTTAAGGTTGACGGTCAAGACGCTTAC
>Ga0209601_1001465_pt1 | contig 16298 bp, 13 predicted proteins | sample COGITO_mtgs_1104_4_FD_184796 | JGI IMG/M metagenome (GOLD analysis project Ga0209601, IMG submission 184796) | Pelagic marine microbial communities from North Sea - COGITO_mtgs_110426 (SPAdes) (version 2) | ecosystem: Environmental > Aquatic > Marine > Epipelagic ...
GCTACTCTTAAAAGAAATACAGATGCATTTAATGACTGTGATTTAATTCCTAATGTTTTAGCAAGTGTAGGTAAACCAGATTTATCAACAACTGTTTTTGGTAAAAAAATTGATATGCCATTATTTTTATCTCCAACAGCCATGCAAAGACTTTATCATCATGATGGTGATAAAGCTTCAGCTAGAGCAGCTGAAAAGTTTGGAACTTTTTATAGTATGTCTACAATGGCGAATAACACAATTGAGGAAATTGCAGAAATTTCTAAGGGTCCAAAATTATTTCAACTTTATGTTCATAAAGATCAATCAATTACAGATGACTTGATTGAGAGATGTAGAATATCCGGTTATGATGGGATGTGCTTAACAGTTGATACTTTAGTTGCTGGAAACAGAGAGAGAGATCACAGAACAGGTTTTACAACTCCTCCAAAACTTACTCTACAAAGCTTAATGAGTTTTGCAATGAGGCCTGAGTGGGTTTTTAATTACTTTACTCATAAAAAATTTGAACTGTCGAATGTTGCAAAGAAAACAGATAAAGGAACCAATATTGCAAAGTCGGTAATTGAATATATCAATGAACAATATGATCCAGCTATGAACTGGAAGGATGCAGAGTATTGTGTAAAAAAATGGAATAAACCATTTGCATTAAAAGGTGTGATGTCAGTTGAGGACGCAAAAAGAGCAATTGATATTGGTTGCACTGCCATAATGGTTTCAAATCATGGAGGTAGGCAGTTAGATGGCTCAAGGTCACCGTTTGATCAAATTAAAGAACTATCAGACGCGGTAGGTGATAAACTTGAAATTATTTTAGATGGTGGAATTAGAAGAGGAACGCATGTTTTAAAAGCATTAGCTGCTGGTGCGACGGCATGTAGCTTTGGAAAAATGTTCTTATTTTCATTAGGCGCAGGAGGCCAACCAGGTGTTGAACGTCTGTTGCAGAATATGCATGATGAAATAAATCGAAATATGGTATTAATGGGTTGTAAAAATATTAAAGAATTAAATAGATCAAAATTAATTTACAGAAAATAAATAATAAGGAGAAATAAAATATGAAATTAGCAGCAAGCTTAAATCGTCTAGGAACCGAGTCAGCATTTAGTGTTTTAGCAGAAGCCAAAAAATTAGAAGCTGCAGGAAATCCAATGATACACTTAGGACTTGGTCAACCTGATTTCAAAACTCCAAAACATGTAGTTGAGGCTGCTAAAAAAGCTTTAGACGATGGTCACCATGGATACGTTTTATCTAATGGGATTCTAGAGTGCAGACAAGCTGTAACAAGATGGATAAAAAAACGTTACAACGCAGAAGTAGACCCTGAAAGAATTACAATTATGCCAGGGGGCAAGCCTACCATGCACTACGCTATACAATGCTTTGGAGAGCCAGGAGCAGAAATTATTCATCCAACACCAGCATTTCCAATTTACGAGTCTATGATTAATTATACTGGATCTACAGCAGTTCCTTATGATTTGACAGAAGACAAAGATTTAAAATTTAGTGCGGATAAAATTTTATCTTTAATAACTGACAAAACTAGATTGTTAATTTTGATTAATCCAAATAATCCAACAGGAAGTTTTGTTGAAAAATCAGAAATAGATAAATTGGCTGAGGGATTAAAAAAACATCCTCATGTTACTATTTTAAGTGATGAAATTTATAGTAGACAAATTTTTGATGGTAAAGAAATGCCAACTTTCTTCAATTATCCAGAACTTAGAGATAGATTAATTGTTCTTGAAGGTTGGAGTAAAGCTTATTCCATGACTGGCTGGAGATTAGGCTGGAGTTTTTGGCCAGAAAATTTAATTGAACATGTAAACAAATTATTAATTAATAGTGTCTCGTGTGTTAATGCAGCTGCCCAATTTGCAGGAATAGCTGCTCTAGATGGCTCAGATGACTCTATTCATCTAATGATGGAAAAATTTACTCAAAGAAGAAAATTAATTCATGAAGGACTAAATAGCTTGCCAGGTATTGAATGTAGTTTACCCGGTGGAGCATTCTATGCTTTTCCTAAAGTTATAGGCACTGGAATGGATGGCTCAGAATTTTGTAAAAGAGCAATGCATGAAGCAGGAGTTGCGATTGTGCCAGGAACTGCTTTTGGTAAAACTTCTAAAGATTATGTAAGATTTAGTTTTGCAGCTTCTCAAGACAACATTTCTAATGCATTGGAAAATATCAAAAAAATGCTAGGCTAAGATTATGACAGAGCTAGCGCTACCTAAAATTGATAAAAAAATAATTGATCGTAAAGATGAGATTGTAAAAAATTTATCAAAAATTTCAGGATCAGATAATGTGTTAAGTCATCCTGATGAAGTAAAACCTTATGAAACGGATGCACTTGCAGCTTATACGCAAACTCCATTATCAGTAATTTTACCAAAAGATACAAATGAAGTTAGTGAGATATTAAAGTATTGTCATAAAGAAAATGTTAAAGTGATACCTAGAGGTGCTGGTACAGGTTTATCAGGTGGTGCATTACCATTACAAGATGCCGTCATATTGGGCTTAGGCAAATTCAATAAAATTTTAAATATTGATTACGAAAATAAATGTGTTGTAACCCAACCAGGTGTAACTAATTTAGGAATAACTCATGCAGTACAGCATAAAGGATTTTACTATGCTCCCGATCCATCAAGTCAATTAGCTTGCTCTATAGGTGGTAATGTTGCTGAGAACTCTGGTGGAGTTCATTCACTTAAATATGGAACGACTACTAATAATATTTTAGGTGTTGAGATGGTTTTAATGGACGGAACTATATGTAGATTTGGTGGAAAGACATTGGATCAAGAAGGCTATGATTTAATGGGCTTAATCTGTGGATCTGAAGGATTGCTTGGAGTTGTGACAGAAGTAACTGTTAAAATTTTAAAAAAGCCACAAGTAGTAAAAGCAGCATTGATTGGATTTCCAACAATTGAAGAAGGAGGGAATGCAGCATCAGATATTATATCTAATGGGATTGTTCCAGCAGGTATGGAAATTATGGACAAAGCTTTAATTGAAGCAACAGATAATTTTAGTAAAGCAGGGTATCCGCGTGATGCTGAGTTGTTGTTAATAGTTGAGCTTGATGGAACAGAGTCAGAAGTTAATGAACTGTTAAAAAAAGTTAGTGAAATTTCAAAAAAAAATAACTGCTCTAGTCTAAAATTAAGTAAAAATGAGGAAGAGAGACTAAAATTTTGGGCTGGCAGAAAAGCAGCTTTTCCAGCTTGTGGAGCAATGGCACCTGATTATTATTGTATGGATGGTGTTATTCCAAGAGGAAAACTTGCAGAGGCTTTACTAGAAATTAAAAAATTATCTAAAAAATATGAATTATTAGTTGCCAACTGTTTTCATGCAGGAGATGGAAATTTGCATCCATTAATAATGTTTGATGGAAGTGATAAAGAACAACTAAGAAAAACGGAAGAGTTCGGAGCAGAAATTCTTAAACTTTGTGTAAAATTGGGTGGAGTTATAACCGGAGAGCATGGAGTGGGAATAGAAAAAAGAGAACTAATGTGTGAAATGTTTAATGATAGAGATATTCAACAACAATTAGATATTAAAAAATCACTAGATGAAAAAAATTTATTAAATCCAGGAAAAGTTTATCCTATTTTAAGAAAATGTGCAGAGGAAGGAAGGGTTCATGTCCACAAAAATGAAAATAAATTCCCAGATCTTCCAAGATTCTAACAATACTTATTTTCCAAAAACAGAAGAAGAAGTATCTATTTTAATTAAAGAATTTTATAAAAAAAATCTTCCTACTGAAATTGTTGGAACTAATACCAAAAGTTTTATTGGAAACAAAACCCAAACATCAAATAAAATTTCTCTTTCAAAATTATCCGGTATCATTGATTATTTTCCTGAGGAATTGTATATAAAAGTAAAAGCTGGCACGCCATTAGAAGATGTTGAAAAAGCTTTAGAAAAAAACAATCAAGAATTAGCTTTTGAACCTATTGATTTAGGTTTTATTGAAAATGGAAAAACCAATAAAGGCACTGTAGCAGGTTGTTTGTCATGTAACTATGCTGGATCAAGAAGATTTAAAGTTGGAAGTGTTAGAGATCATGTTTTAGGATTTCAAGGAATTAATGGTAAAGGAGAAATTATTAAATCTGGGGGAACAGTTGTAAAAAATGTGACCGGTTATGATCTTTCAAAATTAATTACAGGTTCTTTTGGAACATTAAGTATCTTAACTGAAATTACACTTAAAGTCTTACCAAAGAAAAAATTTTCTAATACAATTGTAATTGATGTTGAGGATCATAAAAAAATTTATGATTTATTTAATCAAATATCAGGCTCAAGTAGTGAAGTTTCGGGAGCTGTGTTTATTCCTAACGAGCCAGAGGATAAGAATTATAAAAAAAATAGAGATCAGATATTTAAATTTAATGATTTAGATTTTAAAGGTCCATTTTTAGCATTTAGAATTGAGGGAGATAAAATTTCTATTAACGAAAAAATAAAATCACTTACAGAAGAGTTGCAATTAAACACTTTTAGGACTTTCTTGTTAGACAGCTACCAATCAGATCCATTTTGGAAAAAAATAAATAATCTGGAGCTATTTGAGAAGACAGAAAACAATTTGTTAAGAATAGTTATCGAGCCTTCTAATGGATCAAAAATGATGAAATATATTAATAACAAATTTAAGTATTATATTGATTGGTGTGGCTCGTTGTTTTGGATTGAGGTCCCAGCAAAAAAAAATATGAAAGTAAAAGAGATTAAAAAGATGGCAATAGAATTTGGAGGATACTTAACAATTATTAAAACCTCACCTGATTATGATTATGATGAAACAATTTTTACTGTTGATGATGTGAGATTAATGATTTCTAAAAAAATTAAAGAAAGTTTTGATCCAAAAAGAATTTTAAACCCAGGAAAGATGTATAGAGGAGTTTAATGCAAACAAATTTTTCAAAAAAACAATTAGAAAATAAAGATAATTTAGCTACTGAAAAAATTTTTAAACAATGTGTTCATTGTGGTATGTGCAATGCAACATGTCCTACTCACCAGCTACTTGGGGATGAGCTTGATGGACCAAGAGGAAGAATTTATTTAATTAAAGACATGTTGGAAAATAATAAAAAACCAACAGACAAAGTTGTTAAACATATTGATAGATGTCTTTCATGTTATAGTTGTATGACGACATGCCCCGCAGGTGTAAACTATATGCATATCATTGATCATGGAAAAAAATATATTGAAAAAAATTATGAAAGATCTTTTTTTGATAAGTTAATAAGACATTTTTTATCAATTACTCTTCCCAATACAAAAATTTTTAAACTATCAAGTTTTCTGGTAAAATTGATTAAACCTTTTAAATTTTTAATGCCATCAAAAATAAAAGATATGATGGATTTAATGCCAACACATTTTCCCAAAAAACAACTTGAAAACAAAGAAATTTACAAAGTTAAAGGAAAAAAAAGAATTGCAAGAGTTGCACTATTAACTGGCTGTGTTCAAAAAGAAATTTCACCTCAAATTAATGAGTCAACTATTAGACTACTTAATAGACATGGTGTTGAAGTAGTAGTTCCAAAAAAAATTCGATGTTGTGGATCTTTAAATCATCATTTGGGAAAAGAGGATGATGCTCACCAAGACTTTAAAAATAATATTAATACTTGGTATGACGAACATCAAAAAGGCAATTTAGATGCAATTTTATCTAACACATCTGGTTGTGGAACTACAATGAAAGATTATGGATTTATCTTTAGAGATGATAAGGAATTAAGTAAAAAAGCAAAAGTTATTTCTGAGTTAACTAGAGATATTTCGGAATATATTTTTGAAAGTTTAAAGCTAGATATCAAAGAAAAAAATAAAAAATACAAAGTTGCATACCATTCAGCATGTTCTATGCAGCATGGTCAAAAAGTTCATTCGCAACCAATTGCACTTTTAGAAAAAACAAATAATGAAATCCTTGAAATTCCAGAAGGTCATATTTGCTGTGGTTCAGCTGGAACTTATAATATTTTACAATCAGAAATAGCTAAACAATTATTGACTAAAAAAGTAGATAATATTGAAAGTTTGAAACCTGATTTTATTTCTACAGGAAATATTGGTTGTATTACCCAAATTTCCCATGGTACAAAAGTTCCAATTGTACACACAATTGAAGTTCTAGATTGGTATACAGGAGGTCCAAAACCAGAGGTGTTACAGAGGAATTAACTATGAAAAAGATACTAGTTACAAGAAGGTTACTTAAAGATTGTGAAGATAAAGCATCAAATATTTTTGATGCAAAACTTAATGCAAACGATGAACTTTATTCTCAAACAAAATTAATTGAACTTAGTCAAGGATGTGATGCAGTGCTTACATCTTTAACAGATAAAATGGATGAGGATACAATCAATAAACTTCCAGAGACAGTTAAAGTAATTTCAAACTTTGCAGTTGGTTTTGGAAACATAGATCTAGAAGCTGCAAAAAAAAGAGGTATTGCTGTAACAAATACTCCTGAAGTCTTATCAGATGCAACAGCTGAAATTGGAATACTTCTTATTCTAGGAGCTTGTAGAAGGGCAGCTGAAGGAATCGAGGCAGCAAAAGAAAGTAATTGGAAATGGTCTGCAGATTATTTAATTGGAAAACAATTAACAGGTACAAGACTTGGTATTTTAGGAATGGGAAGAATTGGGCAAAAAATTGCAAAAATTGCAAAATCGCTTGGAATGATTATTCATTATCATAATCGTTCTAAATTGAACGAAGAAAAAGAACAGGGTGCTATTTATCATGATAGTCTAAAAGGTCTTTTTTCAGTATCAGATGTTTTATCAATTTGTTGTCCAGCTACAAAAGAAACTGTCAATTTAATTAATAAAGAGACAGTAGAATATTTTCCAAAAGGAGCGGTAATTACTAATGTTGCTCGAGGAGATATTGTTGATGATGAAGCATTAATTGATGCATTAAATAGAAGAAAAATTTATGCAGCAGGTTTAGATGTCTATAAAGGTGAACCTAATTTAAACCCAGGTTATTTAAAAATTAAAAGTGCATTTATTTTACCTCATCTTGGAAGTGCAACTAAAGATACCAGAACAGCAATGGCTAATTTAGCAATAGATAATATTGATGAATTTTTCAACACCGGTAATTGCAAAAATAAAGTAAATTAAAACTTTAATTTATGAACAAACCTGTACTAGCTAAATCAAAAGCTATTACAATATTTTTAGTATTTGCTTTAGGCTATTTTATCTCAACTTTACTTAGAGCAATTACAGCAACCATCTCTCCTGAATTGGTTTCAGAATTTAATCTTACTTCAGGTGAGCTAGGACTTCTTGGAGGAGGATATTTTTTAGGATTTGCAAGTGTACAAATTCCATTGGGATATTTATTAGATTCTAAAGGGCCTAGAAAAATAGTTTCTTATTTTTTATCTTTATCAATAATTGGCTTAATTTTATTTTCATTAGCTCAAAACTTAACGATGCTTTTAATTTCAAGAATATTAATTGGTGTTGGTGTTGGTGCATGTTTGATGGGACCTTTAACTGCTTATAGGATTTGGTTTCAAGATGAAACACAGCAACGTGCAAATTCATGGATGTTAATGGTTGGAGCTATAGGAATGCTATCATCTAGTTTACCTGTTCAGTTTTTTTTACCAATTATAGGTTGGAGGGCAATATTTTTATCTTTAGCACTACTAACATTAGTTTGTATAATTTTAATAGTAATCTTTATTCCTAAATGGCACTCTAAAAGTGTTGATAATAAACAATTAGCTGAAAGTAGATTAAGTACAGTTTGGAAAAACTCTTTATTTCTAAGCTTAGTGCCTATGGGTTTTTTTACCTATGGAGGTTTGTTTGCGATCCAAACACTATGGGCTGGACCCTGGATGATAAGAGTTTCGGGTTATACCCCACAAGAGAGTGCTAATGGACTTTTTTTGATTTATTTTGCTATGCTTGTTTCATTTTTGTGCTGGGGTTACTTCGTTCCAAAATTTTCAAAAAATATAAATGATGCAATTAGATTGTTAAAATTTGGTGCACCAATAAGTTTAATAGTGCTTGCGATAATTATTTATTTAGGTCCTAAAGCGGGGTCCATTCATTGGGCAATATTTATAGTAAGCTCTATATTTTTATCCTTAACTCAGCCAGCGGTTGGTATGGCGTTCTCCTTGTCTAATGCAGGTAAAGCTCTAACTTCTTTTAACTTGTTGATTTTTATTGGAGCATTTTTTATGCAATGGATTATTGGATTGATTATTGATGCAGGAATGAGTCTAAACTTTACAGAAATAATTTCATTTAAATTAGCAATGTTATTTGTACTTATAACATCTTTATTATCTTATTTATTTTTTATAATGAAATTAAAGTAAATGAATTATCTTAGATGTTTATAAATAGTTGTTCTTGATACACCAAGTTTTCTTGAAGCTACTGAGATATTATTTGTCTCTAAAAAAGTTGATTTAATTAATATACACTTTTCTCTTTTAATTTTTGTATCTTTACAATTTCGACATGCATAAGTTTTGTTTGATAAATTTTTTTCTTTAATTTTACTTTCTCTAAAGTTTTGACTCTTAACTACAAAAACAGACGACCCTAGATGATCAGTTATTTTTAATATTTTATTATTAAGTAAATCAGATGCTATAGATGAAAACGAATTTGTAAAAATATTATTAAAGTTTTCATTCTTTAAATCTGCTAATCCATGGAGCATAATTTTAGCATTACTATTTGCTCCTACTACTACTCCATCACCATTAATAGCTAATAATCCAACACTTGTAGTAGAAAGATATTCTGATCTTGGGTGAAAAGATAAAATTAATTCACTTGAAAATTTATTGATAAATAATTTTGTTTCAATACTTCTTGTTGCTAATTTTACTAATGCTAAAGTATGCTGCTCTCTTGATTTAGAGTCTGTCGAGGCATCAATAATACCTATTGTTTTACCATCATAATTAATTATTGGACTCGCAAAGCATGATATTTTTTCATGTGCAATAAAGAAATGTTCTTTACCAGATACTATTGTGGGCTTCTTAAGTTCAACTGACAATCCCAGACCATTTGTGCCACAAATTTTTTCTGCCCATATAGAGCCTGGTATTACTGATTTACCAACATCACCTTCTAAGCAAGTTTTGTCATAAATAGTGTCAAGTACCAATCCGTTTTCATCTGAATAAGCTACCATAAAATTTGTCCCTGCAATTTGTGAATAAAGTAATTCTATTTCTGGGATGACAATTTTTCTTAACGCTTCATTTTTTTCTTTAATCTGTTTAAGTTCAATTGAAGATATGAGGCTTTGTTTGGGATCTTTAAATGGATCAAGACCTGTAGAAATACACCTCAACCAACTTTCAGAAATTTCATCTCCCATTTTATTTGAGAGCATTCCTCTTTTTTTTAGAATACTTTTAAACTCTTTGTTCGCAGAATTTAAATTTTGCATCTCCCATATTAGGAGCCTTTAAAACTCAAAACAACTAACCACAGGTTGTATTTGTACATTTATTGAACATATTTGAGTCACGTTGACTATTACTTAGTCCACCTGTTGAATAAGCTTTGAGAAAATAGATTAGGAGAGAAAAATTATGAAGGCACAAGTTTTACATAAATATGATCCAGAAATGAAAGAAAAAGTCTGGGTTACAGAACAAGAAATGCCAGAACCAAAGTTGGAAAAATCATCAGATGTGATTGTTAAAATTGGTGCTGCAGGAGTTTGCAGAACTGACTTACACATTGTTGAAGGAGTCTGGAAACATATTCAAGATCCTAAAGGAGATTTACTGCCTATGGTTATGGGTCATGAAAATGCTGGATGGGTTGAAGAAGTAGGAAAAGATGTGGTTGGATATAAAAAAGGTGATCCTGTAATCTTGCATCCAATTATTTCAGGAACTGATGGCACATGTTTAAGTTGCCGAAGAGGTTTAGATCAACATGCTGAAGAAGGAGCATTTCCAGGTTTAAATATTAAAGAAGGTGGTTATGCTGAATTGCTAAAGACAAGTGTACGTAACTTAATTAAGTTACCTACAGTATTGGCACCTAAAGATGTGGCACCTTTCTCAGATGCAGGTTTAACAGCTTATCGAGTTGTTAAAAAAGCAACTAGACATTTATTGCCAGGTCAAAGTTGTGTGATTATTGGTGCTGGTGGATTAGGACATATTGCAATTCAATGTTTAAGAGCAATGTGTGCAGCAAATATTATTATTGTTGAAAAATCTAAAGCAGCATTAGATCATGCTATGGCCTTAGGTGGTGATGAAGGCGTTCTTATCGATGGAAACGAAAATGAGAGAGTGCTAGAGCTTACTAAAGGCAAAGGTGCTGAAGCTGTTATCGATTTTGTTGGAGAACATGGTTCTACAAAAATGGGACTTGACATGACTTCAGGTGGTGGATTTTATTACATTGTTGGCTATGGAGAAGAAATTAAAATCCTAGCTGTTGATGTAATCATTTCAGAAAAAAACATAATAGGAAATTTAGTGGGAACGTGGTCTGAGTTATATGAACTTATGGAGTTAGCTAACAAAGGTTTAGTTAAACTTTCCATGCAAGAATATAAATTAGGCGATGCTAATAAAGCGCTTCATGATCTTAACGAAGGTAAGGTTAAGGGACGAGCTGTTTTAGTTCCGTAATAATAAATAGAGAGAGGTGAAAATGAAAATAACTAAAACTTGTCTAAGTGCTATCATATCAGGAGTTTTGATATTTAGCCCTATGGCATATGCCGATAAGTGGAGTGATCAATTTCCACATATCAAGGCTACGGGAGATATTCCAGGTGATTGTTCTTACGAAAAAATTTCTAAGAAAAATTATAAAGGAAAAACTCTTAAAATAAATACGCACGCAGTTCCAGTAATCGGACAGCCTACAGCTCTTCATGCTGAACAGTTTGCAAAACTAACAGGAGCAAAAGTTGATGTAACTCATACACCAGCAGGTGATTTGTATGCAAAAGCTATGGTTCCTTTTAAAGCTGGTCAAGCTCCATACGATATCGTATTTGGTTTTTCTAACTTTATTAATGACTGGAGACAATACTTAGCACCAGTTCCTAAAAAATATATCAATACAGTTGAGATGAAAGATGTAACTAAATCTCATGTTGGTGTTTCTTCTTGGGATGGAACTATGTATCAATACCCAGTTGATGGCGACAGACATTATCTAAAATACAGAAAAGACGTAATAGATAATCCTGAAATGCAAAAAAAATACAAAGCAGATACTGGTAAAGAGTTAAGAGTTCCAAGAACATGGAAAGAGTACGGCGAAATGGCCAAGTACTTTAACGATTGGGACTGGGATGGAGATGGAGAAAAAGAATACGGTTCAGCTGAAGTTATGAAAAAAGATGACTTAATGTTTGCAGCTTTTTTCAGTAGATCAGTAGCGTATGCTAAAAATCCAAGAACTCCAGGTGGTTTCTTTTTTGATTTAGAAACTATGAAACCAAATATCAACAATCCAGGTTTTGTTGAAGCTTTAGGTGATTGGGTTGAGGCTACTAAGTACGTTCCTCCAGGAGGAATTAACTTTGGACTAGGTGATGAAATTGGATCATTTGGTGGTGGTCAAACTTTATTTAGTTTTTCATGGGATGATGCTTTTATTGCAGCGATGCAAGATGACAGTCCTATTAAAAATAAAGTAGGAACAGCTCCTCTTCCAGGCGCAGATAAAGTTTGGAATAGAGTAACTGGTAAATGGGAAAACCAATATAACCAAGCACCATATATTGTATGGGGTTGGGCAGTTGGAGTTGCTAAGAAGAGTAAAGTACAAGAGATGGCATTTGACTATCTATGTTTTTTCTCTAACGGAGCAAACCACCAAGCTGACTTAGCTATTGGTAACTTTGGTGTTAACCCATTTAAAAACTCTGACTTTGATCCAAAACTTTATATAGATACTATGGGTTGGGATCCAGAGATTGCTAACAGTTACACTAAAACACTTAAAGATATGGAAAAAAGTAAAAACAGAGTTTTCCCTTTAAGAGTAAGAGGTGTATTTGAGTTCACTAGTGCAGTTGCTACAGGAACTTCAAAAGCACTTGCAGGACAATTGTCTCCGCAAGAAGCTTTAGATGAAGTTGCTAAAGAATGGGAAGCAATTGTTAACAGAGTAGGTAAGAAAAACGTTCAAGAAGACTACGCTGTTGGTGTTAAAATGGAAGATAACAAGTTATAAAGATAACTTAATTATTATGTGGCCACTATTTGTGGCCACATTTAATAAAACTCAATTTCGAAAGAATGAACTTTAAACATAAATACGTCTTTTTATTTCCAGGATTATTTGTTTTAATTGGAATACTAATATTCCCAATAATTTTTGTAGTACGTTTGAGCTTATCGGGATGGAATAGTTATAACGGTTTAAATTTTATAGGCCTTGAAAACTATATTAGATTATTTACAGACGACCCAAGATTCTGGCAATCATTTTTAAGATTAAGTTTTTTATCTGTTACTACAGTCATTCTTCAGTATGTGATTGGATTTGCTTTAGCTCACATGGTTTGGAAGGATATTAAATTTCAAAGATTTTTTAGAGTATTATTTCTAATCCCAATGATGACCACACCAGTGATCATGACTGTTATTTGGAGAACTTTTTTTCACGAGTCTTTAGGTCCCGTAAACGACATTTTATCAAATTTTGGAATGTCTCCTAAATGGCTTACAGACCCTACATTAGCAAAAATTACTGTTATAATTGTTGAAGTTTGGCAATGGACACCATTTATGTTTTTGCTGTTATTGGCGGGCCTTTTGTCACTTCCAAAAGAGCCATTTTTGGCAGCAGCTATTGATGGTGCGAGCCCAATAAGAAAGTTTATTTATGTGACATTTCCTTTGATGGCACCAATTTCAATTGGAGCAATTATTATTAGATTAATTGAAGCCTCAAAAATAATGGATACAGTTTATGTTTTGACCTCAGGAGGCCCAGGTACCTCGACTGAAACTTCTAGTTTTTATATTTTTATTAAGGGATTAAGAGAGTTTCAGATGGGTTATGCAGCCTCAATGTCATTCACTTATTTAATTATTATGATCATAAGCTTAACTTTTATTGCAAAAGGATTAACCAAATTATTACTTAAAGATTAGATATGGGAAAATTATACAAATTTTTAAAATATTCTTTCATAACAATTTGGACAGTTTTTGTAGTAGCACCTTTTCTTTGGGCTCTTACAACTTCTTTTAAAGATTTTAATTCAGTGAATGGAGGTGCAACCTATATTCCTTGGGTTGATTTTGAACCTAAATTAGAAGGTTGGAAAGTCCTAATTAAATCTCCTGCAAATGGTGGGGTTGATATTATTGAACCTTATTTTAATAGTTTGTTTGTAACCTGTACTGCAAGTCTTATTAGTATTGTGCTTGGTACTCTTTCTGCTTATGCGCTTTCTAGATTTACATTTAAGGCTGGTTTTGTAAAAAATAATGACATTACATTTTTCTTTATTTCGCAAAGAATTATGCCACCAATTGTTTTATCAATTCCATTTTTTTTATTCTTAGGTGCAATTGATCTATTAGATAGTTTAATTGGATTAATAGTTGTTTATATCGTTTTACTAATGCCAATTGCAGTTTGGATTATGGTCGATTTTTTTAATAAAGTTCCAAGAGAAATTGACGAAACAGCATTAATTGATGGATGTAATCCTTATCAAGCATTTTTTAAAGTAGTTTTACCTAATTCAGTACCAGGCTTAATTGTTGCTGGAATGTTTTGTATCATATTTGGCTGGATTGATTTTTTCTTTGCATTCATATTAACTTTTACTGAAGTACAGTTATTACCAGTAAAAATTGTAGCTTTAAATTCATCCATTACACCCTGGTGGAGTTTATCTGCTTCTGCTTTAGTGTCAGTAGCTCCATTAATAATAGTTGCATTTATTGTAGAAAGATACTTGTCAAAAGGAAATTTGTCAGGAGCTATTAAGTAATGAATTTAATTGCTGAGAATTTATCATATAAACCAGATGAACAATTTCATTTAAACGAAGTATCCTTTAATTTCAAAAAAGGAAATATTTATACTATTCTTGGAAGAACTTTATCGGGGAAAACAACATTATTGAAAACTATAGCTGGGTTATTGACTCCAGATAAAGGTGAAATGCAATTTGAAGATAAGGATTTTTTAAAAGTTCCGGTCTGGGAAAGAAATATAGCAATGGTTTATCAGCAATTTATTAATTATCCTCACCTTAATGTTTTTGAGAACGTCGCTTTCCCGCTTAAACAAAGGAAAATAGACAATCATGAAATAAATGATGTAGTTTTAAAATCTCTCAAATCAGTTGGTCTAGAGGGTTACGAAAAAAGAAAAATTCAAGAATTATCAGGTGGTCAACAGCAAAGAGTTTCTCTAGCGAGATCTTTGGTAAAGAATGCAAAGATTTTACTTCTAGATGAGCCATTGGTGAATTTAGATTATAAATTAAGAGAACAGTTAAGAGAAGAATTTAAAAATATTTTTTCACAAGGTCTATCCGAAGAGAGCATTGTTATATTTTCAACAACAGATCCAAGAGAAGCTATGGAGCTTAATGGCGAAGTAATTGTTCTTGATGAAGGAAAAGTTTTACAAGTTGGTCCTGCAAAAGAAATTTTTGAAAACCCAAAGACATTAAAAGTTGCAGAAATTTCTAATGATCCTCCAATGAATATTTTAAAAACTAATATAGATTCTAATAAAATTAAATTTGAAGGAATAGAAATAGATATTCCAAATCATCTATCTAACATAAAAGATAAAAATTTTAATTTAGGTATTAGAGCTTCTGATATTGAATTAAGTGATAAAGGTTTTGAATTCGAAGTAGAATTAGCTGAAATTAGTGGTTCAGAAACTTTACTTCACCTTACAAGAGGAAGTGCAAAAATTATAACTTCAATAGAAGAAGTTATGAATTTTAACATTCATGACAAGGTAAAAATTGATTTTGATATAAATAAATTTTATGCGTTCGAAGAGAGTGGAATATTAGCTTCCTCACCATTTGGAGGCTCATATGTCTAAAATTGATTTAAATAATATTTCTCATTCATATAATCCAAATGATCCAAATCCCGTTTATGCATTAAATCCATTTTCTATGACTTGGGAAAATGGAAAAAGATATGCAATTCTAGGACCTTCAGGATGTGGAAAAACAACGATGTTAAATATTGTATCTGGTTTAGTTAGACCTTCTGCGGGAAACATATTATTTGATGATAAAGATGTAACTGACTTAAAAACTGAAAGCAGAAATATAGCTCAAGTTTTTCAATTTCCAGTAATTTACAACACAATGACAGTTTATGAAAATTTAGCCTTTCCTTTAAAATGTAGAGATTTTTCAAAAGATAAAATTGATGAAAGAGTTAAATCTGTTGCTGATACTTTAAATTTAGAGTCTTTTTTAAATTCACCTGCAAGAAAATTAACTGCAGACCAAAAACAATTAATATCTCTTGGAAGGGGATTAGTTAGAGAAGATGTGGCGGCAGTTTTAATGGATGAGCCATTAACAGTGATCGACCCTGATCTAAAATTTAGATTAAGAAGAAAGCTAAAAGAGATCAATGAGGAGTTTAAAACAACACTAGTTTATGTAACTCACGACCAAAACGAAGCTATGACTTTTGCTGATAACATAATAGTTATGAGTGAAGGTGAAGTTGTTCAAGCTGGAACACCAAAAGAACTATTTGAAAGACCTAATACTACTTTTGTTGGTTATTTTATTGGTTCACCAGCAATGAACTTATTTGAGACCGTTGCAATCTCAAATGATAGTGTCAAAATTAATGATACTATAATTAAAACAAATACTAATTTAACAAATTTAAAAGATAAAAAGATTAAATTGGGAATTAGATCTGAATTTATCAAGATTGCTAACGATCAAACAGAAAACTCATTAAATGTAGATGTAGATAAAGTCGAAGACTTAGGAAACTACAAATTATTAACTGCTAAAATGGGAAATCTTATTATTAAATCTAAAATTAATAGAGAAACTGAAGTACCATCAAGCAATGTTAGATTACATATTCCAGCTGAAAAATGCTGCGTATATGAAAATGATAAATTAATATAATAGTACCACCTAGGATTGTATAATAAGGCTATTAGTGGCAATCTGCGCACCTATTTTCAAAGACTCTAAGTAAA
>Ga0209601_1001497_pt1 | contig 16121 bp, 19 predicted proteins | sample COGITO_mtgs_1104_4_FD_184796 | JGI IMG/M metagenome (GOLD analysis project Ga0209601, IMG submission 184796) | Pelagic marine microbial communities from North Sea - COGITO_mtgs_110426 (SPAdes) (version 2) | ecosystem: Environmental > Aquatic > Marine > Epipelagic ...
CGACCATGCGAAAGCGCTCGACTGCGTTGAGTCTGCGCATTGTAACGTCTAAGCCTTTGGCGTTGCTGGTAAATCTTGCTATTGCTGGGTTGCGTGTAACTCTCACTGGCGTGTTTACTTTGCCAAAGTGCTTAGCGATCCACGCTGGCGCTTTCGGACGCCCCAAGCGCAGCGCAGCGAGCGCGAACGATGCCTTGGCGATACCGACGTTGTCCATTGCCCTCTTAAGTCCGGCGTTTACGTCTTTGTTTTGAAGCATGACAATTGGCTGAGTGCCGCGATTAACTCTGCCGCGATTGTTGCGTTGCTTGTTTCTCAAGTTGTCACTGTAATGGCTGACGCGCAAATTGTGCTTGTTCGATCCTTTCATGTATTCCAAGCGTTTTTGAATATAGGCCGTGTCCCCGCTTCTAATAGCTGAGCGCATATTCTTGTCGGTCCAGTTTGTAACTGTTCCCATTTTCTTTACAGCCGAATAAAAGCCAGCGCGGACCGCAGCCTTGCCGACGCCCATTGCGCCGCCGGTAGTGTAGGTCGGCTTGCCACTCATCTTTGGAAAAGACTTGAATGGAGGTGTTACCTTTGACAGTAGCTGTGCCAATAGCCCAGCCTGCTCCCTAACGACAGTTGGCTCGTCCAGCTTCAGTTTCCTGACCAGCTTCTTGGCTTTCGCCTTGAACAGCGTGGAATCAACTGAAAAGTTTTTAGCCATCTTGCTTGTGCAGTAGGATTTCCCAGGTAGCGGCATCGACTGATTCAATGCCGGTAATGATGTAGCGTGTCTGGTCGCTCTTGGTGATCGCCTCATTGATCATTGGTGGCGCACCTCGTATAAATAGTGACTTTGATACGCTCATGGCGTTAGTCGTTTTGACTTCATAGCCTTGCAGCTTGTCGAAGTCGGTTGGTGCATCATCGCCGCGAAACACGCCGCGAAACGCACCAGTATGATTGCTCATTGTAAATGATTCGCCAGCAAAGCTTTCTGCCTCGGCAAATCCTTTTTTCATTTCGTCGTCAAAGCTCATAATGTAAACAAATGCGGCCCGCCCGATATTGAGCGAGCCGCGTGGGTTTGTTTGGGTAGAATTTTACTTCTTAGCTTTTTTCGCCTTAATTGGCGCAGGCTGACCGATGACTTTCTTTTGCTTGTCGGTATGACCTTTGCGAATGTAAACGATCTCGCCGGGTTCTTCGCATGCCTTGTAAGCGTCTAAGCACTTGCCAGCATCTTCGGAACATTCCAAAACCTTGACGTCGCCCTTTGCGGAGCGGTGGATTGTGACTGATGGTTTGAACATAATTTTTTAAATTTAAGGATTAAAAAGCGCCCCGACGAATCGAGGCGCTTTAGAATAAGCTTACGCGCTTGTGATACGGTGTCCGGCTGTGCCGACTCCAACAGATGCTCCAAAGAGAACATTGACGTTGAAGTAGAGTGTGCCGTCAGCGCTATACCATTTGCGGAACTGAACTGGAAGGCCAAGACCTGGGATAACTACAGTCTCGACATCAACGCCAGCCTTAGCAGTCATTTCGTCTGCAACTACTGTGCGTGCTGCCATGATCAGAGCGGACTTTTGGAATGCGAAAGCAGCGAGGTTTTCGCCGTTTGCATCTGCAAGACTTGTTTCGTAGGTATCGAAGTTAGCAACGCGAGGAACCATTGCTTCGGCCTTGTCAGCAGTCATGCCTGGGATTTCAGCGCTGTTGAGTGTCTTTACAAGCGATGCATAGTATGCAGGGTTGCAGAACAGCGAGCGGCCAGACTTGAGAGCCTTAGCGCTTGTCAACAGTGCGTTGAAGTCAGCCAGATCGTCGCGGTCAAAGTTTGCGGCGGTGATGACTTCAGTCGATGCGAAGTTAGCATTTACAACGAGGTCCCAGATGTAACTGAAGACGGACTCGCCTACTGCTTCAAGTGCTGGCTCAAGGAACAAGCGATTCAAATCGATTTCAGACTTGCTGCGCTCTAGGTCAGTGAATCCGTATGTGAATCCCTTGAACTGATTGAGTGTGATAGTCTTAGCAACCATTGCTACGTCAGACTCGTTGGTTTGGTATCCAGTAGTCATATCGCCCGCAGTGACGTTAGTCGGGATGCGAGTGGTGACAGATTCGCCAGACTGAGAGATATCAGTCGAGAAGTCTGTGGATAGTGCGGATAGAGGAGCGAACAAGTCAGTAAGAGCTGGTAAGCTATCTTGAGCGACTTGAGCTAGGTTTACACCTGCAATTGTATTAGCCATTTTATTTGTATTTTAGTTGGGTGATTATTGACCGATCACAGATTTGTGTTCGGCATAAAATTCTTGAGCGCCTTGGAAGTCGCGTGCGTCTTTCAGTGCGTTGTATTCTTTCCAGAATGCATCTTCAGTCATCGCTTTGGGTGTTTCCTCTTCGATGGCATCTTCGATGGCTGGTGTGCCAGATTCAGCGAGAAGTTCTGCGGCCTTTTCTGCAATCGCTTGTGCGGTTTGCTCGGTCGCTAATGCGAGTGCGTCGATGTGTTCTGTCTTCAGCAATTCAACTTCTGCTTTTGAATCAACGATTTCGTTTTGAATCAATGCAACTTGCTCTTCATGCAAATCGATTTCGTTTTGTAGCTTTTCGATTTGAGCGTTGCACACTTCAATTTGACGTGCTTGGCACTCAATCTTGATGCCGTCGATCTTAGCTTGTGGAATGGCGCTGAACTCTTTGAGAGATTCCATATCGCCAATCGAAGCTGCTGCAAGGTTTGCGTCGCTGATTACATCAATAAAGCCATTTTCAAGTGCTTCCTCTGCGGTGTAATAAGTTTCTTCTTCCATTGCTGCGTCAAGTTCTTCGGCGCTTAGGTTTGAGCGGCCATAGCTTGTGCGAATGTTTGATTCCATCTTATCGAGTAAGTCGGCATCTTTGCGAAGTTGCTCGGCGCCGCCCATGCTCATGGTCCAAGGGTTGTGGATCATCAACAGCGCATTGGCTGCCATGTGGATCTCGTCGCCGGCCATTGCGATGACGGATGCCATCGAAGCTGCGAGCGAGTCAACGTGTGTGACTACTTTAGCGCTGTGGCGCTTGAGTGCGTTGTATATGGTGTTGCCTTCAACAATCGAGCCGCCGCCAGAAGCGATGCGTAGATTGATAGTTTCAACATCGCCTAAGCTTTTCAGCTCGTCAATGAACTCGTTTGCTGAAATACCAAATCCGCCGATTGAGTCGTAAATGTATATTTCAGCCTCGGTGGATTGATTGCCCTCCGCGTCTGTTTTGCGGTCCATTGCGAACCATTTATTTTGTGTAGTCATAAGTTATATATGGGTTTATGTGTCAAGTGACTGAGATTCTTCTGATTCAGTGTCTTCGTCTTCGATTTCTAAAGGGATATCGCCAGGCATCAGCACGGTGCCAAGTTCGGCATCAGCCAGACCATTGGCTTGTGCGATTAGTTTGCGCTGCGCTAAGTATTCAGCCCGGCGAGTAGTAAACTCGATTGGATCATATCCACGCTTGGCGAGGATGTCGTATTCAGATGCGACGCCAGCGCGTAAATCTTCGCGGTCTGCCTTGCGTGCGTTGCCATCGTCCACGGTAAACTCACGCGGCTTGGTAAAGCTGCACTTGGTCCAGTCTTCCGGCAGTGTGTAAATACCTTGCTTGGCGCGCTTGGCGATGATGTAAAGCGCCATGCGTTTGCGGAATCGGGCCAGACACTCAACGCGATCATTAATCGAATCGTTGATATCACGCTGAAAAGCGCGAACACCAGCGCCGCCGACTGCGGAACTATCAAGCATCTCTCGACGCCATTCCATGCCGTAGAAGGCTCCAGCCTCAATCTTGTCGCTAAATTTTAAGAAGCCATCACTGGGTCGATTGCTTTCATGCGTTTCAAGTTTTGAACTGTTCTTGAGATATCGAATGGTGCCGCCTGCGAGTAGCTCGGTTTGGAATGGCGCCTGAGTAGCGCCTGCCTGGCCGTTGATAATGCTGGTGGCGGTATCACGTTTGCCGGTATCGTTGGATTCTTTAAGAGTTAGTGCCGCATTAACTTTCTGGCCGATCTTCTCGTAATCTCTGACTTCTGCCAGATCATACCAGTCGAGCATACCAGAAGCAATGGCTGGCACACCTCTACCCTGTGAGAACCAATCAGGATCTGTGATATGGATCATGTCGCGAGCCGATACATCGCGGTAACTTTCCCGGTCTTCGCCCATGACTCGATATGCAACCTCGGCCCCGAAGTCATTGTAAATGATGCCGCTTTTAATTTTTAATCCACGGAACTTGCCGCTTTCTACGCGGTCCTCGTTGCTGTATGGATCGCTGCAAATGCGATGTGCTTCTAGCCATTGTAATTTTGGAAAGCCAGTCTTTGATTCTGTAAGCAATACAAATACATCGCCATCGACGTCGAGTGACTTCGACTCAATTTTGACATTGCGCCGGAATGAGAATTGCGGACCGCGAATATCAATCAGCCCGTCAATAGCAGCCATGTCGGCTTCAACAGCAGCGACAAAGTCAGCATCTTGTGAGTGAGACTGAAAGCGCCAGGACTCGCCATACACTTTGCCGCTCTTTTGTTTTACTGCTCCACTGACTGTGCTGTTGCTGGTATAGATAAAGCGAGCGTCGTTGCGCAGCAACAGTGTCTTGTGCCGGCTCATTAAGTCGAGCAGGTCGCCATTCATATCTCCTTGCGCATTACGTTGCGCGCTAGTCGATGCAGTAGGATAGGCGCTATCATTGCCCCAAAAGGCATATTGAAAAGCACGCTTGGCGCGCTTAGTGAAAGCTTTGATCGGTTTAGTAGCCATATTCAGTCTGTCTGGTGAAACTAGCAACGGTGACGTTTGTGACTTCGCCATTGGTATCAATTAAGTATGCAAGCAACTCGGCGTCTGTCATCACTCCATTAGAAACGCCGCCAATTTGAAGCATGCGCCATGATTCTCGGACCATGTTTAAAAAGTCAGCGCCCGATTGCCCGGCTGGTAATTCATAGGTAAATGATTTACCTTGCACCGATGCCGATACGACATATCTGCCGCCCTGCTCGGCAGTTGTATATTGATTGGCCGCCAAAGTCTCTAAGGCTTCAATTGTCGCCGCCGATGTCTTGCCCACATGGCACCATACTGAAAAGATAAAATCACGCATTAGTAAGCGCGTCTGTGTCAAGTATACTGGTGTCTTAGTCTTTCTCGTCAGTTGGCTTTTCGCTTACACCGACTAGGCCAGCCATCGCTGCTGCGACCAGTTGCATTTTTTCGCAGTCGTAAAGGTGATCATTGCGTGCTGTTTGTTTCCAATCGTAATACACGCTGCCATCCTTTGGATTAGTCTTGGCTATTCTCGCCCACGAATTGAGTTGATTCAGATAGTTCGTGCCGGCGTTGTTTGAGTGTGTCCATAAGCGCTTAGGCTCAGACATTCCACGCAGTGTAGCAAAGCGGCTACGCGCCTCGTTCTCAGCATACCAGAACTGGATACAGTATTTCATCTTGCCGTCGCCATCGTTGGTGCCTTGCCATGTGTCAACTGGGATTGGCTCAGAATACATTTTGCGCATGCCATCTGGATGCCGGAATGGTTTACAGTTTTGACCGCGTAATACAATCCATCCATTTTTGGCAGCGATGCGTTGCACTTCAGTTGTATTGTAATTGCCATCCACAAACACTCCTGAGCCATCCAGACCATTTTGCAAGATGCCATATTTATCGCACATCTCGACAATGTGCAAATCACTGAGTGCCTTATGCGCTTCGATCAAGCGCGATTCTACGCCTTTCGACCATGATCGTATGACATAGTAAAAGTGATCCTTTTGCACGTCGATGGTGCAGAAAGTATATTCAGCATCTTTCCATATCTGGCTAGATGGATAGTCACCTTCACTATTCTCGTTGTCTGATAAGACAATAAAGCGCGACACATCCCACGGCTCGGCCAGTCGCTTGCGCACAAAGTTCTCAAGTGCTTCCAAGTCGCCGCGATTCTTGGATGCTACTGCGTCGTGATATTGGCAGGCCAAGTCATCCCACGGAAAGTGCGCCATGGCATTGTATTGATAGAAGTCGATCTTTGGGTCGCCATTAGGATTCATCGAAATGTAGCGGCCCGATTGATTGCGCTGGTGCTGAGTTGTTGGATTAAACTGCATCTGACCGGCGCAGAGCTGGCATTCATAATAAACAGAATCTTTAATCTTTGAGTAATCCGTTGATTGATCTTCATTCAACACATCGTCGCCGCTTGCAAATTTCATGCCTCCAGGTAGTTGATCGCCGTCCTTCTGTTTTGGCTGTGTCCAAATGTAAGGGATCATTTCGCCGCAGCAATCGCATGGCACATGCCAGACCTTTTGCGTTGAGCGCTTCCAAAGCACATCAATCTCACTGCCAGCAGTCTGGCCCGATGTCGGCAGAAACATGCGCCAGCTCCACGGATAACTTGAAAGCCGGTCTTTGATCTGGTCAATCCAGCCAGTCTCATATGCCCACGACTCATCGAGTGTGACCATCTCAATTGTCTTGGAATTACGATGCGCCAGAATGCGAGCGCCAAGCAGCCGGATAAAGCCATATGGGAATTGCGTGTAATACGTTGTCTGCGCAAAGCGCTCGTCATTAATGATGCGCTTGATCGCTGGCGTGTTATTGATGAGCGGCGTAAACTTGTCATCGCTAAACTCTTTGAGCGCTTCCTTAGTTAAGTCGTAATGCGCCTGCCGGCTCGGCGTGGTCTGCGCCGTATACAATTGAAGCAACTGAGCGCACAGCGTTTTGACGTGCTGAACTGAACCAATCAGGCCAGTCATCCCGGCGCGCATGTTGGCAGCGCTGCGAAGTGGCTCACTCATCAATGGATGCTTGGCCGCGTCAAACTTGCCGTAGTCAAGCTGGATGTTGCGCTCACACCAATCAACTGGGTCTGGTTGCGTGAGTTTCAGTAGATCAGTCATTACTTAGTCCACAAGCTCTCACTGTTTCCAAGGTATTGCTCTGACTCAAGCTTTACGCATTCGACCACCCAGCTAGGAATGTTCGGCGCGCCTGTCACATTTGACACCTTATCAAATCCACTAAAGAGCCGGCCACCTGTTACTGCTGGCTTCAATGCATGATACAATTCGCCTGGGTCATCATATCCAACAAGCTGCTCGCACATAGATGTCAGCACACCTTGCACGCATGCGTTGCCGGCATAGAACACTGCCCGCATGATTCGCTCAACCTCGGCCCTTGGCAGAACAGTGCCGTTGTCAATACCAAGCTTGGCCGCATGTATCTCGGACCGCCTAATCGACTCGTCCTGCTTTAAGAATAGATCCGACCAGAACTTTACTTGATCCTGATCGTTTGTCATCGTCGCTTCTTCCAGCTTCTTCTGGTAATGATCGCGGAAGTCTTCAGCAGTCTTTGCGTTTTTAGGCTTCGCAGCTTCTGACTTCTTTGGCACCGGCTTGATGCCACGAGCTTTCAGCCACGCTTTTACTTCTGGCGATTTTCGAGTTAGACCATTCAGCCACGTAATCATTTTGGGTTCGTTCTGATACGGTGCGCCCATCTTCAGCCATCCACGAAAAACTGTTTCCGAGACGCCAAATTCTTCTGCGTAGTGCTTATGTGTCTTGCGTGCCATGCTTATTGAGATTGAATATCATGAATCAAAAAAATGCATTCATTAAAAAACGAACCGAGGCGCTTCACCCTCTGAGGGTGCTTAAAATACAGGTGTCCTAAGTAGGGGTATACCAATGACTTACATAAGATCATGCTAATTTAAGTGTGCCTTGGAATCCATCATGTGTTCTTTCTTCACCAAATCGATTACCCTTGCGGTAGTTGTGTGTCCTCCATGCTGGCTGTAGATTGCTATGATGCCAACACTCGGCAAACTGCTTTGGATCTGTCTGATTAAACCAACTGCGAGGCTTTAGGTGATCAATTTGCCAATTATCTTTACCCGCTCCTTTATTATCCCATGTCATACCATCAAGGAAGTTTCGCTCAAGGTGTGCCTTAAACTCTGTCACTGTGCATCCTAATACCTCCTTCAATCGCCTTGATACAAACTTACCAGCGCCCAGCGATGAGTGCATGTGAACTTGTATGTTTTGATATATTCTATATTCAATATCCGAGTGGTATCTCTTTTGAACCTTCCATGCTGTTGTAGCTGGATGGTCCTGTGCGCCCCAGTGCCTTTGCTCGTCATATTTCGCAATGCTCTTTAATTCAGAGGTTCTATCCTCTTCCATTAGTTTGATCGCTCGTTCTTCAAGTGATAGATGTTTTGGGTTTGGTTGCTGATCAATCACCTCATGCGGCTTAATAATATCAAAGCCCATCGACTGGCAGAACTTACTAATTGAGCCAGCACTTCCACCATGCGCCTTAGCAAGCTTTTTGCAACCGTATCCAGCCGCTCGATCAATTAAGATGTGTAGCATCTTAGGATGATCAAATGAAGGCTTGCTGCACTCCTGTATCTCTTGCTGCGTTTTGATTGTCTTGAATCGTGACCTTGGCTTAATTAAGTCCCATGCGCATAGCCCCCGGCTCTTACCTAATTGCCCCTTTTCCTTTGGCAATGGACAAGGATTGGTCAATGTTGTTGAGATAATATCCATGAAGTATAAAATTAAACCAGCCCAAGGCGTCGAAGTTGTGCAATAATGCCCTGTAATGCGACACGATCAACATTTGAGATGGTTTCTGCGGTTCTAAGGTATCCTGTAAGTTTATTAATGTAAACGATGTTGCGGTCTGGCTTAGCTTTGATGGGTTGATCTGTCGTCTCTAGGGCTTTCTGTGTGTTTGGAATGACGCCCATACTCAGCGCCATCTGCCTTGGATCGTCATATGCCTTACGGTATCGCTTGGCCCTATCAATAAAGTCATGGCCGAATGTAACCTCCAGCCACTTCGAGTAGTTGCTGCGGCCGGTCAGCTCTTGCGCTTCCTTTAGTAATGATCCGACATTGCAGGCCATGCTGGTTGCTTGTAGTATCTCGGCCTTGGCTGATTGTGCTAGTTTGAGAGCATCAACATCGAGTTGTTTAATCTTCTGGCTGATGTCAGTTAGTTGAGTTGTAAGGTATGTATTGTTCATCGTTTGGCGTTTCTACAGTTTTTACGGTTTTGTTGGCTGCGATTATTGTGAGAGATAAGACCTAACTGATCTCGTAATTCATTGCTCATAAGTGAAACAGCCGACCTGGTAATACCACAAGCCTTGGCAATATCAGCATTAGTGACAATACCATTGCCAACATCAATGCCTACAGTTTGAGCTAATACCATTGTGCGTGCTGCTATTCTCTTTGAATCTCCACCTTGCAATTGAAACACCATCAATCGTGTAATAATATCTGCAACAGCATATTCAGGATTCTCGATTGGCTCCATGTGATCAACTGGGTCATCATATATTGCCATTTCTTTTCCTTCGATGTATGGGTAAGTTTTCATGGCTATAGATATGATATTGAATTATCAATTGCCTTGATTGATTACTTTTTGTTTAACCAATTCAAGTCCGGCTCTTAGAACCTCTGATTTGCTTTGGCCTGTTTGAATTGCTAAATGTGTCAGCAATTCAATTTGAGGTTCTGGCATCCTGAATGATATCATTCTGCTTTTGATGTATGATTTCTGTTCCATGCTTCAATTGATTAGTCAGTTTTTTTTATTCGTCAATACTTGTGTAATACATATTTTTAGCTGTTGTTAGATGTATTGACCTGCTGGTACATCACCCTATAGGGATTTGATTAATATGTTCAAGCAGGCTTAGTGTGGGTCATAAATGCCCCCCACACGCCTTTTAAGTGCCGTTTTGTTGTGTTGTATGATGTTAATGTGTAACAGCAAACACCGCTTGTTTACTAGGCTTAAAGCCTGCTGTATCATATTACACCTGCTGTTACATATTGTAATATGTTCAATGACCGATTTATACATAAAAGGCATTTTCAAGTTTTCCTGCTGAATTGACCATTTTGACCACTTGGATGGCTTCAATTTTTGCCCTTCTTCTGGCAAATTGGTGCTTACACATGTCCAAATTTAGGTCGCCAAAGAATGCTGCCTGCTCTTCACCAGATGGAATCTGTGCCAACAATTTGTCATCTCCATGCTTCTTCTTTGCGCCCGGCTTGGCTGCCCTGCTTGCGTCCAAATCTTCAGACAGCACCCAGTGTGGATAATCCCAGCGCGCAACAAATGATGGCGTTGATTTGAATGATCGGACCACACTATCAACAATGTAGCATCCCTCATTCTCATGGCTGATGATTGAGATCAGTCCATCCATTTCGCCAACTACAGATGACGCGCCACGGAAGCGGTCAATGACTTCTTTGCCAGATTGCGAACCCTTGCCAAAGTGGTGAATCAAGATTGGTGTAATGCCATACTTGGCAATTATTTCATCCATCCAAGAGCCAATGGCTTTCATGGCCGCGTTGTCATTCTCATCCTCTGCGCTGTTGAATTTGTAAAGGCAGTCCAATATGATCACATCGAACTGGCTCGCCTGTATCGTCTTCAGCACCCTGCTCAGCTCTATGGTGCTTCTGACATCGTAGTGCTGCCGGAGACTCAGGGTTGCTAGATTCTGAGGAATGTCCCAATTGCAAGCAGATGCGCATCGCTCGTTCAACTCCCACTCATGCAATTCAAAGTCAACATACAGCACGCGCTGAGGTTCTGGGGCCGCCCACTGCAAGAATGGTTGCCCAGAAGCCATACAAGATGCCAATGACATTGCGAAGTGAGACTTGCCAGCCTTGGCAACGCCGCCAATCAGCAGCTTTGATTTGGCATACAGCAGCCCGTCAATGATTACATCTGGCCGCCTTGCCTTGGCTTCGTCTAATGATCTTGGTGCGCCTTCATTGCCAAACCTTACATTGAATGTCTGCCTTTGGACGCTTGTTGCAATCAATTCCTGCAAGCCTTCGGTGGTCCAACCTTCTGCGATTGCATCGGCTGCATCCCATCCTTCTGCCTTGTCGCTTGGTGCATCGATCAGATTGCCCTTTGTGATGTCTTGCAGTTGCTTTGCGGCTGTTCGCCCTGGTGCATCGTTATCTGACCATATTGATACATTCCTGCCTTCTAGCACGGTCCAATCGCTCTGATTGATTGCCTTGCTGCCACCAGCCCATGAAAGCACTACATGATCTGGCAATTTGGATGCCAATGCATCTGCCGCCTTCTCACCTTCAACAATGACAACATCCGCGCCGGGCATCTTGTTGAGCAGTTCGCCTTTGTAAAGCGGTCTTGGCGCATTGAATGCCTGCCACTTCCATGTGCATCTGTCAGTCTTCTTATGGCGCATCCAACTGCACTGGCTGATTGTCTTGCTGCCATCTGGCAAATTCCATCGCATGATCACGCCAACTGGCCGCCCTGATGCGTCTGCGTATTTGTAAGTAATGTGTGCCTTGCCATGCTCCCAGTGTTCTGGAGCTGGTGTTTCTGGCTTGGTCAATGCGTGTTCCCAGTCTGACTCAGATGCTAATGGCTTACGCTTTGCCGGCCTTGTCATGCGCACAATATTGACGGCGCCTTGCAACTCGCTGGCTGCATCGCCTTGGCTGAGATTGTTTATTGCTGCATATAAAGCTATAAGGTCCCCGCCCTTGTCTTCGGTCGCATGGTCATACCATTGGCCTGTGCTAAGGTTGATTGACATAGAAGATCCGATTGATCCATCAATGCCGCCAATCCTGTATGAGCCGCCTTTGACCTTGCCGCCGGGCAGCCATGAGTGGCAATAGCTCTCTGCATTGCCCATCAGCTTTGCATTGATTTCGTCAAATTGTATCAGCTTGCTACTATCTTTTGTCAGTATTTCATCTTCATCGGTTGCTAGGTATTTGGTCATATTTTTATTCTTATAATTGTTTTATCTAAATGTTTTGCCTTCTGCCATACTCTGCTAGTAATGCTGCATCAATCATGCCGTCATGCGGCTTGGTGCAACGATCTGACTTCAGCCACTTTTCGCCTGGGAATATCTGATTGACGATATTGAGTGCAGCAGCCTTTGTATTAAACTTCTGGCCCTTTGGCATCTTTGGTTTGCTCCAGAATACCTTCTGCCATTTTTGGCTCAGCACCACATGATACTTGAGTTGATGAGCTGCCAGCAATGTTTCCACGGCCGCAAACGAATAAGTCATTGATCTAAGTCCTGCTGCGCTTGGTGCATGTGCGCCCGGATTCTCAACAATGAATGTATATTGATCTGGATGCCTGCTAATCTCTTTGATTGTGGCAGCCAATGTATGCAAATCAATCTTGCGACCTTTGCCGTTTGGCACTGTTGGCATGATTGATGACTGCATTAGCTTGCCTTTCCAATTGATCATTGTGATGCCGCCATCCAGACCGCAATCAATTCCGATGTAGTATCTCAATGCATGCCTTTCATTTTGGCAGCCAATTGAAGCATGCCAGAGTTAGCAAGTGCCATTTGCGCTCTCAACTGTTCAATTTGAAGAATGGCTTGATTAACTTCTGTTTCTAGTCGCTCGGCGTGGTCCTGCATACAATTCAATGCATGATTCCAGTCGTCGGTTAAAACTAGTTCCTTAAATATCTTGGAGTGCGCTTGATCTGTTCTGGGTGTTTGTCCTAGTAGCTTCATAGGTGAGTTATTGATTATTAGAGTTGTCGGATAAAACAATCTTTATCCGTCATAATTTATGCCAGTGCCATTGCAGGCTGAGCAGGTTGGAAAGTCATTGGTGTTAGGGTTGCCAGGTAATTCGCCATAGCCATCGCAGGCCGGGCATTCTTCTAGTTCTTCTTCACTCATCCCTCAAACCTTCCCATGCCAAACTTTTTGCGCCATTGAAAGTAAGTTGAAAAATGCAGACCAACTTCGTTGCATGCCTTTTTGGCCGCAACACCTAATCTACGCAAATCATCAACCGCATCAATCATGCTGCGCTTCTGTTCGTCTGTAAGACTATGCGGCAAATGCGTTGATTCTTTTAAAGGAGCAGTCGATCCTGTGCGTTGCTCAAATTCTTCATTAGCTTCGACCTCTTCAGCAATGCGCCTTTCGGCCCACCTCATAAAGCTGGATATGCCATGTGTATGTGTTTCAATCATGTTTATATAGATTTTTATATTTTAATCAAACAAGTGCCAAACTGCCTTGAGCTGTTGCATTTGATAAATTGCCGCAAGCTTGCTCTGCATAGCTTTGTTTTAGCTCACTGCCGACAAACGTGCGTCCTAATGTTAATGCGCCCCATCCTTCGGAACCAATGCCAGTGAATGGCGAGTAAATAAGATCACCAGGATTACTCCAAAGTTCAATGCCACGCTCAATAATATCGAGTTGGAGTGGGCATATATGTTTCTCGTCTGCGTTGTCTCTTGCGCCAGTCCGATTGAGAACACGCCCTTGATCGACTGTCATCCATACTGGCGACGCAACTTCCTGCCACCAATCAACACTGTAGTCTTCTGGCGACTTCGTTACTGGTATAACAGACTCGCCCGGCGCGCGAAATACAAGCAAGTAGTCCGGCACTCCTACGCGGCTTGATGAGCTGTCTTTTTTGAGGGTTTTGTAAAGCAGTCCGTGCGCTTTAGTGCGCTGCATTTCAGTGACTGGATTCTTCCATACTGTAATGCGCGAATGAAATAGAAAGCCATGATTCCAGAATGCGCGAATGATCTCCCCGCTAAAGTCCTGCAATTGAATGCTGCCGTGCTTCCACTTAGTAGAAAGCAGATCAACACAGTGGACCGCAACTTCTCGACCAGGAATCATGATTCGTTTCATTTCTTCAATCAAGTAATCAAAGTGCTTCATAAACTCATCCATATCTTCACAGTTTCCCATATCTTGCGGATCTGCTGAGTATGTAAACAAGTCTGCAAATGGTGGAGAGAATATAGAAAAGCCAACTGAATGATCTGCAATTTTATCACGAGCAACTCGCACACAGTCTCCGTGATGAATAGTCCATCCGTCGCCCTCTGTGGTAGTTATGTCCATCTTGGCATCGATTGTTTCTGTTTCGCTTGTCTTTAGTTCTGCGGCTGCTTTTTTCATAGATTCTTGCATTGTTTGATGTTGTTTAATTTTACGTTGGATTGATTTGATGATTGCTCCTTCTGTTTCTGCTTGGACCACGAATGCATTGACTTCTCGCGTTTGGCCAAATCGATATGATCGGCGCAACGCTTGATAGAAGTCTTCAAACGAATAGCTAAGGCCCACAAATGCGACATTCCAGCAGTGTTGCCAGTTGAGTCCAAACCCGGCGATGCTTGGTTTAGTTATAATCACGCGCACATCACCATGTGAAAAATCAGCAAGTCGTTTTCGTTTCACTTCTGGCTTATCGCTGCCGCGAACCTCAATGGCACCAGGAATGCGCTTTTTTAGCTCGTCGGCTTCGAGATTGGTATTGCACCATACAATCCAAGTTTCGCTTGAGTTGTTTACCATTTTCGCGACGGCATCGCATCGCGCCGGACACGTCAAACGCATTTCTTTATGCATAGTCGTCGCGCTTAGTGTCGCGATTCTAAACAAGTCATCGCCTGTTTCCTCGCTCTGATCAACTGCAACTGTGATATCTTTCATGTGCAATTCTGGCAAATCATATCCGGTATCATCAAATCCTAAATCAGAAGGCTTTGAAATACATGCGGCCCAAGATGCCAGCCACTTCCAGAACTCATTCTCGGCATGCTTCTTTAACCTCCAGTCGCCAGTATTAAATGTATCATTGATGAAATACGTGCAAAGCATCTGATCTGGCGTGCAAATTCCTAGAAAGTCTGCGTGCTGTCCTAGCTCTGTGTAATCATTGGGCGATGGCGTAGCAGTGCAGCATAATCGATAAGGCGTATCTTTAAATGCTTCTGTTAATCGCTTACGAGTCTTGCCAGTAAAGCTTTTTAATATGGAGCTTTCATCAAGAACTACTCCAGCAAAGTCTCCACATTCAAAGTGTTCTAGCTTTTCATAGTTGGTAATATAGATGCCAGGACCGCCAATCTCCGAGTGATCAGAAACTACGCTCGCTTGGATGCCAAACTTGACTCCTTCTAATCGTGTTTGCTCGCCAACTGCCAACGGTGCGAGAATCAACACGCTGCCGCCCGTCTTGCGTAAAATTTGCGATGCCCATTCTAATTGCTGAGCAGTTTTGCCAAGTCCGCAATCCTCAAACAAAGCTGCACGCCCTTTCATTACTGCCCATTTTAATACATGAGCTTGCCATTCAAATAGCGGCGCAATTAATGGAAGCGGATCAAATCCGTAACTGGCAGAGTGTTTGCGCTTTGTTTCGATAAATTTGTTATATTCTTTAGTATTCATTTTGTATGTGTTGTTATTGAGGTGTTTCCATTTTGGAAACTGTTTGTTTCAATCATGTTTATATATTCTATTAATTAAAGTAAGAGTTTACCTGTAAAAGATGTGGCGGCCGATCTTGACAGTTACTGTCATCGATGACGCCCAGTAAGGCGAGCAGTAGTCTGCATGATAATGATCAGCGCCTAAAGTGTAGTTGGTAATCTTTGCGCTATATACGATGCTGAGTGCCTTTGAGTAGCGCTTGTGAGCCTTGGCCTTAGCAACTAATGCGTCGATCTTGCCAGAGTTCCAGCAGCTAAACTGCATGCGTTGCAAGCAGACTTCGCGCCGTGTCATATCGCGCTTCCATGCTCGATTGCATATGACCTCATAAACTGCTTCCATTGAGCCTTCAGCGTATTCGCCGCCCGCTTCAAGTATGAGTGTAGATGCAATGATATCTTCGGCCGTGTAAGCGACCAGAGGCAGTGCGCTAAGAAGCGCGAGTAGTGTGATTAATATTGTTTTCATATTATGATTATTGGTTTTGTATGGCTTATGCCAATGCCCATGACTTTGGCAACCCAAACACCCATGTCAATACATTCTTCAATAATAATTCAATTGCCTGTAAATTCGCGCCCTTGCTTGGCTTTGCCTCTGCAACATTGGATGGAATCCATCCCGGAAGTCATGAATGATGCCACAAGCTTTGCCGTCATGCGGCCGCAGCACTCTGCCTGTTGACTGGATTGCCTTGCGTTCTGAGCGCCCACAGC
>Ga0209601_1001524_pt1 | contig 15883 bp, 14 predicted proteins | sample COGITO_mtgs_1104_4_FD_184796 | JGI IMG/M metagenome (GOLD analysis project Ga0209601, IMG submission 184796) | Pelagic marine microbial communities from North Sea - COGITO_mtgs_110426 (SPAdes) (version 2) | ecosystem: Environmental > Aquatic > Marine > Epipelagic ...
CCAAACAAAAAAACGATTATTATAGATATGATTATGTTTTTTTTATTTAACATGAATTATGAATGTTTCTGTTAAATTAAGTCAATTATTAAAGCAATCAAAACAGTTGATAGTAATAAAAATTTTAAACCTTCTTAAACCGCTGTATGTACATAATATAGAACAAATTATTTTTAATAAATAAAGCTTCTATCTAATTCTTCTGAGTCTTTATATTTTATTCTTATTTCTTTTAAATCTTGCGTTAATTTGATTACCACATCACTGTAATCTGGATCATTGTAAACATTATTCATCTCATTTGGATCATTTTTTCTGTCGTAAAGCTCCCATTCATCAACATCATAATAAAAATGAATTAATTTAAAGTCTTTATTCACAATACCATAATGTCTTTTTACCATATGAACAGATGGATATTCATAATAATGATAATAAACTGATTCTCTAGTCCAGTTATTATTATTACCTTTTAAAAGAGGAATTAAGCTTTCACCTTGCATGTCATCAGGTGCTTCAATCATAGCAGCTTCTAAAAAAGTTTGTGCAAAATCTAAATTTTGAACCATTTCATCACTGGTTGTCCCTGGTTTAATTACATTAGGCCATCTAATTAGTAATGGAGTTTTAAACGATTCATCATAAATAAACCTTTTATCAAACCATCCATGTTCTCCTAAATAAAAACCTTGATCTGAAGTATATACTACTATTGTATTTTTATCTAAACCAGACTGATCTAAATAATCTAAAACTCTTCCTACATTATCGTCTACAGACGATATAGTAGCCAAATAATCCTGCATATATCTCTGAAATTTCCATTTCATTTTTTCAGTATTAGACATTGTTGGCCAATTTTCTTTGAAATCGTTATTTATTTTATCTAAAGTTAAATTATACTTGTTTTTTTGATCTTCGTTTGCTCTATTAAAAGGTCCCATAAAACCATTAGGACCAGGCCTTACAACTGACTCGCCTCTTTTATAGATTATCTCAGGCAACACCTCTCCCATAGATTCTAAAGTTTCTGGTCTAATCTTACTATCATGCATATACTGCATATGAGTTAAAATATTCATTTCAGCGGTTTTTGCTGCAGTGCCTCTACCATTATAATTATCAAAAAGTGTTTCAGGTTCTGGGAAAGATTTTTCATAAAATTCTTTAAATTTTTCTGGACTTGGCCACCAAGGTCTGTGAGGCGCCTTGTGCAAATACATCATCATAAAAGGCTTAGTTTTATCTCTTTTTTTATCAAGCCAATTTAATGTAACATCAGTAATCACATCAGTAACATATCCTTCAATAATTGTGTCTTTATTTTTGCCTATAAATTTAGGATTTATGTAACTGCCTTGACCAGGAAGAATTAAAAATTCATCAACTCCTTTAGGATTATTTCCGAAGTGAAGTTTACCAAACATTGCAGTTTGATATCCAGCTTTTTGAAATAACTGAGGAAAAGTTACTTGAGTAGTGTCAAATGGTTTGCCGTTATCAATTTTACCATTTAAATGACTATGTTTTCCAGTTAAAATTACAGCTCTGGAGGGAGCACAAATTGAATTAGTAACCGAAGCATTACTAAACAATATTCCTTCTTTGGCAATTCTATCAATATTGGGTGTCTGAATTAACCTATTGTCATAAGCACTTATGGCTTGATATGCATGATCATCAGACATAATAAATAATATATTAGGATTTACATTTTTTTCAACTGAAGAACAACTGAAAACAAAAATTATGATGACAAAAAAATAATAATTCAAATATTTCATATTTAAGTATTTACTTTAATTTTAACTAAGTTATAATAAAAAGTAAAAAAAATGTAATTCAAGTTTTTAAACGTTGGTCATAATTATAATAATTATAAATAAGTGATCAGCGTTTTTCTTTATTAAAAGAGTTTATCAGTAAAAACTCTTCCTGTCTTCCATTAATGTATTTAAAACCATTTTGGTCAAATAAACCAGCTTCTTCTAACATAATTCTAACTTCTTTGTTCCATTCTTTTATAAACGATTTATTATTTAGTTCTATTGCGTAAACAGTATTGTATTTCATTAATACATCTCCTTTTATTGGAACACCATTTTGAGAATCCCACATTCCAATGGTAGTTCCAGCAGAGTGTCCAAATGTCCCTAATGGATGTGTATAAATTTGAGGATCCAAACCGTTTTCTTTAGCAATTCTTAGTGAATTTGATAATATTTCATTTCCTGTTTTATTTAGCATAAATTCTCCTGTCAAAATATCCTGTAATTTGTTAGCATCTTTCAAAGCATTTTTTAAAAATAAAGGAGCTTGTTTTTCATTAGGTTTTAAAACATAAGCAATTTGTTGACAGTCAGTATTTAATGTTAAATAAGATATTCCAAAATCGCAATGAACTAAATCTCCAGGTTGAATAATGTCATATTTTGACTTTCCGTCAAAAGCATATAAATCACTTTTTTTATTTCTTTGAACATCCACCGTAGGATGAAACCATGTTTTTAATTTAAGTTCTAAAACTTTTTCTCTCATCCACCAAACAACATCATCAGTTGTGGTTAAACCAGGTTTAATAACTTTATTAGAAAAAGCTTCATTTATAATATTTTGTGTGATTCTTACTAAGTCTTTATATATCTTTTTCTCAAGTTCAGTCCTTGTTTCAATCCATTGTATTCCTAAGTTCTCAGCTGAAACTATATTCTTTTTAATTTCTGCTGACATAGAATTATAAAACAATTCATAGTCTGATTTTGAAATTCCATCAACTAAAGGAAAGTTTTCAGAATAGTTTAATCCAATAGTTTTTGGATTCTTAGTATTTATATATTCTTTTAGCGCCATTAACTGATTTGGAGTTTCTTCTTTATCCCAAATTGACTTGATATTATTTCCAAAATTATATCTTGAAATTGCAACACTTTCAGTTTTGTTAGTTAATTCATTATAACTAAAAACTAAAATTGTTCTTCTTCTAGCGTTAAGCCATGTAGGTGGCAATAATGTTTTGATAATAGGATCCTCATTATATTCTCTGGTAATAATTATCCACATATCAATTTCATTTTTTGACATTAACTTAGGAAGAAGATTGTCTAACCTGTCTTTTTGTATTTTTTCAATTAATATAGCTCTGTCCTTAAGGTCTAAAACCTGTTGAGAATAAGTAAACTGACATAGAAATATTGCGAGGATTATTTTTTTTATCATATCTAAATTTAATAATTTTTACAATTTCAATTGTATAATTGTTATTCTTATTTAAGTGATGTAAATTAGTGAATAGCTAATATTTTTATTCAAAATACTTTTTTACGTATGAGTTCTAGAAGATCATTTATTAAAAAAGGAGTGTTAACCGCAAGTGTTCCATTATTTGCTCCTAAAACAGAGTTGTTTTCTATTTTAAAAGGAGTTCCGTCAGATCAATTAAATGTTGGAGTTATTGGAACTGGAGCTCGCGGTCAAGGATTAATAAATATACTTAATGAAATTGAAGGCATAGATTTGATAGCAATATGTGATACTCTTCCATTTCGATTAAACGAAGCTGCATCTCTAGCACCTAAAGCAAAACAATATTCTAACTATCAAGAAATGCTTTTGTTAAAGAATTTAGATGCAGTAATAATAAGTACTCCTTTAAATACTCACTCTGTTATAGCATCTGATGCTGTAGATGCTTCAGTTCATATTTATTGTGAAAAAACAATGGTCAAAGGGGATCAGGATACACTTGATTTGATTCAAAAAGTACAAAACAATCATAAAAAGATATTTCAAACTGGACATCAATATCATAGTTCAAGATTATATTCACATGTTGTTAAAATGATTCAAGAAGGTGAAATTGGTCAAGTAATTGCTATTCAATCACAGTGGAATCGTAATGGAGATTGGCGTAGATACGTTCCAGACCCTAAATTTGAACGTCAAATTAACTGGAGAATGTATCGTGAATATTCTTACGGACTTACTGCAGAACTGAGTTCTCATCAAATTGATTTTTGCAATTGGCTACTTAAAGAAAATCCTATTAAAGTAACTGGTTTTGGTGGTATTGATTATTGGAAAGATGGACGTGAAACATATGACAATACCAATTTGATTTACTCATATGCAAACGGAGTCAAAGCTAGTTTTACTTGCCTCACCTCAAATGCTAAAGATGATTATCAAATTAAAGTTATGGGTGATAAAGCTACGGTAATTATTAGCTATGATAAAGCCTGGAAATATCCTGAAGGAAAATACAACAAAGTTATAGGAAATGTTGATGGTGTTTCTGGAGCAACACAAAGTTGGACAGAGGGAAAAGGTAATCTAATTAATTTTAATCATTTAGAACCAACAAGACAAGCTCTTGAAGATTTTAAATCCTCGATTATTAATAATACTGTTCCATTATCCAATTTAAAAAGTGGTGCTGCTGTATCCTTTGCAGTAGATATGGGAATACGTGCTATGGATTTGAAAAAAGTTGTTTCATGGAATCCAAAATACAATCTATAAACATTAACAATCAATTCAATTCTTAGTGCAATCAAAATAGACAAATTATTTGCACTATCTTTAAATTAGAATCATCAAATCTTAAGCATGAAAAATTTATTTTTAATCCTAATTACTTCGTTTTTTTTAGTAAACTGTAACAATCCTAATCCCATGATAAAACAATGGTCAGACAAAAACTCTGAATTTGGAGGAGTTCCTGCCTTTAACAAAATGTCTCCCAAACTAGTCAAAGAAGCAATGCTAAAAGGAATGGAAATAAGCCTTAATGATATTGATAAAATTGCAAATAATTTAGATGCCCCAACATTTGAAAACACTATCGAAGAAATGGAAAGATCTGGAAAACTTTTGAGTGATGTATACACCTATTATGGAATATTATCTAGTAATATGTCTAGTCCTGAATTTAGAAAAATTCAAAGTGAGTTAGCGCCAAAACTTTCTGAATACTCCACATTAATCAATCAAAATGAAAAATTATTTAACAGAGTCAGCGCTATTTATAACGACTCTAAAACAAATCCTTTAGACAATGATCAACAAAGAGTTCTAGATTTAACTTACAAAGGTTTTGCGATGAATGGAGCTGCTTTAGATAATGATAAAAAACAACGATATGCAGAAATTAATCTAGAACTTTCTAAGCTTTATAACGATTTTTCCAACAACGTATTACACGATGAAGAAAATTATGTTACCTATTTAGATGAATCTCAATTAGATGGGTTATCAGACGGATTTATAAAATCTGCAAAAAAAATTGCAAAAGACAAAGGTTTTGAAAACAAATTTGCAATTACAAACACAAGATCATCAATTGATCCTTTTTTAACATATTCTACAAATAGATCAATTAGAGAAATCGTTTGGAAAAATTACTATTCAAGAGGTGATAATGGAGATGAGTTTGATAATAATCAAATAATAGCCGAAATATTAAGATTAAGAAAAGAACGAGTTGGTTTGTTGGGACATGAAAATTATGCTCAATGGAGATTACAAGACAGGATGGCTAAAAAACCTGAAAATGCAATGGCATTAATGGAAGCAGTGTGGCCTGCTGCTATTGCTAGAGTTGATGAAGAAGTTTCTGACATGCAAAAAGTTGCAGACAAGCTAACGAATACCAAAATCACAATAGAACCTTGGGATTACAGATTCTATGCTGAAAAAGTAAGAAAAGTTAAATATGATTTAAATTCTGACGAAGTCAAACAATATTTACAACTAGATAAATTAACTGATGCTATGTTTTATGTGGCAGGAGAATTATTTGATTATAAGTTTATTGCTTTAAAAGAAGGTAAAATTCCTGTATTTCATGAAGATGTAAATGTTTGGGAAGTTGTAAATAAATCCTCAGGTAAGCATATTGGATTGTGGTACTTAGATCCTTATGCTAGACAAGGAAAAAGGTCTGGAGCATGGGCTACAACCTATAGAAGTCATACTACCATGGATGGAAAAACAAATGTTTTGGCCTCAAATAATTCAAATTTTGTTAAGCCAGCTCCAGGTGAAGCATTATTAGTCTCATGGGACGACGCTACAACTTTCTTTCACGAGTTTGGACATGCATTACACTTTTTTGCTTCTAATGTCAAATACCCAACTTTAAACAGTGGAGTTAGAGATTATACTGAATTTCAATCGCAGCTTCTTGAAAGATGGTTGTCTACAGACAGAGTAATAAATCAGTTTTTAGTTCATAATCAGACTGGCAAACCAATGCCCAAAGAACTAATTGCTAAAATAAAAAAAGCATCTACATTTAATCAAGGATTTGAAACAACTGAATATTTAGCCTCTGCTATAATGGACATGAAATTTCATTTAGCGGACCCAACAAATATAGATGTAGATAAATTTGAAAGAGAAACGTTAGCAGACCTTGATATGCCATCTGAATTACCAATGAGACACAGAACACCACACTTTGGACATGTCTTTTCAGGTGAAGGTTACGCAACTGCCTATTACGGATACATGTGGGCAGATGTACTAACTGCTGATGCCTCGGAAGCATTTACTGAGGCTCCAGGTGGATTTTATGATAAAGATGTTGCTAAAAAATTAGTAGATTATTTATTTTCTCCAAGAAATTCAATTGATCCAGAGGAAGCTTACCGTTTATTTAGAGGAAGAGATGCTAAAATTGAAGCTTTAATGAGAGATCGTGGATTTCCGATAAAATCTGAATAGTAATTATTTGAGTTTTCTAATCTTTATTTGATACATAATCCCAAAAGCAGCTAATAAGAGTCCAATAAACTCTCTAGTACCCTCTAAATATGGTTTATCATAGACCATTTCTCCAAAAATCTCCTCCTTATTTTCTGTATTTAAATAATCAATGAATAATGAGAAATGAAATGCAGAGTAAGTCATTAAAGCTATAATTGATAAAATCAAAATAGACTTGGGAATAGCCTTAAAGGTGTTGTACAAACATAAAAGAGATACAATAAGATATATAGAAAACCACAACTCACCATCAAGATCATTTAATTGTAATAACGCAAAAATTGCAAACAGAAGAAATAAAATTAAATTTTTAATTTTTTGTTGTTTACTTAACACCTCAAAATGTTTCATTTTTTCATTTTTTCTGGATCTCCAGTTGAGAGCATATAGGCAATTAAATCTGTAAGCTCTTGTTCATTAAGTCTGTTAATTAAACCTGAGGGCATTGGAGAAATTTTTGATAATTCAATATTCTTTAATTTATCTTTTCTAATATTAACTATGACATCAGTAGAAAAAGGACTTATACTTACTTCAATATTTTCTTCATCTTCATTTACAGCTATTCCAGTAACAACAGAACCGTCATTCAAATAATAGTTTGAAAACTGATACCTGTCCCCTATTGTTCCCGATGGATTGATAATTGCTTCACCAATAGCATCAACCGAAAACCTTGAGCCTATTTGAGTTAATTCAGGTCCTGAGACCCCTCCTTCTCCATTCATGCTGTGGCATGAAATACACAATGTGGCTTTATACATATTTTTACCACTATCAAATCTGGCATTTTTATAATTTTTTTCATAGGCAGACATCAATAGTTCAACTGTCCAATCAGTACCAGGACCTTGTGGCTGTATTACATCATTCATATCATCTGAACTACGGATAGCAGCAATTTCAGTTAATTCTAAAAGGTATTCTCTATCTTCTTCAAGAACATTTTCCAATGCTGTTTTTTGAATAGCCTTTATGAATTTTAAATACATTTTACCACCAGCTTTTTGAAGCGCACTACCAAACCACTGAAAATAACGCTCCCTAGCTGCAGTTGACCAACCTTTTTGTAGGTAACTTAGACTATGGGCATAACTTATATTACGTTGATTTGGCATGTTTGCCAACATATTTTCTACGTCTTTTCCGTATTGTTCACTTCTTTCAGTAATATCACTAGACAAGTAGATTTCTTTCATACCCTCCAAAGAGGTATTTGTTTCCATTTCTAGCAATGTTAAATCAATAATTTCTTCTACCTGTAAATAACTTAAAGTCTTGCATAATTCTATGTTCACTGTTTCAGAACTTGCTAAATAAGCTGGTAAGAATAAATCTTTGATCTTTTCTTTTATTTCTATTGGTAAACCATTATCCAACCTTATCATCAATAAATCGATTTCTCTAATAAAATTCAATTTATTAGAATCCTTAAGGTTTTCCCAATTAATATTTGTTAAAATATTAAGTGCTTTATTTCTTGTATTGTCATCTCCATGACGTGCAATTGCTAATGCTAACTCTAAGGTTGTTTCAAAAGAATTATTATTTTTAATTTCATCCTTCCAGTATTTAAAATCTAAATGTTCTAAGGCAACTCTTGCTGAAAATCGAATAGCACGATCTTCATGATCTAAATGCTTTAAGATAAAGGAAATCTTGACTGGGTCAGGTGAAATATGCAATTGCTCAAGTTCATGTCTTAATTCTCGATCTTTTTTTCCAATTGATCGTTCTTTTAATTCTAGTACTTCAGACGGTAATTCACCTTTATAAGTTACTCTATACAACCCCGAATCAAGACGTCTACCACCTGTTAAGAAATATAATGCTCCGTCATCACCAACTAAGCCATTTGTTAATGGCAATGGTACACCAGAAATGAATTCAGTAACCTCAGCTTCAAAAGAACTTCCTTTTGGATTTAATTTAGCGTGATACATTGTTCCGTAACTCCAATCAAACAAATACAATCCATTTTGATAGTATGCTGGAAATTTTAATCCAGTTCCATCCAATAAACCAGTTGGAGACCCTTGTCCTAAATTTACTATTCCCGATAAATTATCAGGGTAATAATCTCGAAATTTACCGGTTCCAGTTCTCCATCCAAAGTCTGCTCCACTAGTTATATGATTTAATCGAATCGGTCGATACCAAGGCATTCCTAGGTCATATTCCATATCAGAATCAAAACCAAACAACTCGTTATCTCGATTAAAAGCTATATCAAATGTATTTCTAGTCCCAACAGCAATCAATGTCCAATCTATTCCTTCAAAATCTGTTTGAGCTACCCAACCGCCAGGTGCTTTTCTTGAATTTGCATGTCCGCTAGGATCCTTAATTATGGGTAACAAATTATCTTCATCCCAAACTTCAGGAACACGACCGTGTACATCACTAGGAATATCAGTATGGTTACCAAAAACCATATATATTGATTTTTTATCAGGTGCCAACTCGATGCTGTGTGGTCCATGTTCACCATTACCATTTACAGTTTTTAATGTTTTGACAGTATCAAGCTCACCATCATTATTGGAATCTATTACCTTATACAAACCACTTTTGATTTTTTCATCATAAGAGTTTACTAAGGCAAATAATTCGTTATTGTGATATAGTAAACCTTGAGCTAAACCAACATTGAGGTTTAATTCTTTCACATGAAGACTGTCCCTTCCAGTGGATTTATTAATTGTAGCTTTATAAATACTTCCATATTGATCAGATGCGTAAAAATTCCCTTTATCATCCTTAGCAAAACTGACCCAAGAACCTTGCTCGTGATCTGTTGGTTCATAAAGCTTAGAAATAGTGAACCCTTTAGGAAGAGTGATGTCATTTACAGTAACTTTTTCAACAATAGGTGATTCATTGTTTAATTCAAGATTGCAAGACGATAAAATAGCTATTAACAGTAATAAATATTTCATTTTAATATTTAATAAATCAACTAAAGGCTTTTCTAATTTCATCATTAATTCTAGAGGGTTTATTTGTTTTGGCATTAATCAAACACCATATGGTTTTAGAAGTTACTAACAATTGGTTAGTTCCCTTATTAAATATTTCGACTATTCTGCTCGACTTAACTCCTTTAGTTTCTTCAATGTAAGTTTTTATTATAATTTTTTCATTCAATAAGGCTGAATGCAAATATTTAATATGATGCTCTAATAAAACCCAGTAATAATTTTCTTTTATTTCATCGGAAACCAGAACATTCCAATGATTTTTTGCAATTTCTTGTATCCAGTTAACATAAACCACATTATTAACATGATTTAAATCATCTAAATCATTTTTTGAAACAGTAATTTCTTGTTCTAAAATTTTCATTTAGCGTTAATAATTTATTTTTTTACAAAAACCATACAGTGTTGCCACGGAAGATTCTCTATGTTTTTTCTAAGTTTAAAGCCAGCTGCTTCCATTTCTTTAACAGCTTGTTTTTGACTCATTTTATGTATTCTTTTTATTGGAACTAATGGATCTTCCGCTCTATATTCGATCAAAAACAACTCTCCATTTGATTTTAATGCATTTTTCATTGAAAAAATCATTTCTAATGGAAAACTAAATTCGTGATATACGTCAACCATTAAAATTTTATCAACTGAATTTTTAGGAAGTTGAACACTTTTTTCAGTTCCAAGAATTGTTTCAACATTACTGATTTCACTAAAAGTTTTTTTGTTTTCAATAGCCATCAACATTTCAGTTTGAATATCTACAGCATACACTAAACCATTTGGAGCTAAAGAGGCCATTCTAAATGCATGATAACCAGAACCTGCTCCAATATCAGCGATAACATCATTAGATTTAATTCTCATGTTTTTAATCAATTTAGAAACGTTTTCTTCTTTTTCACGTTCGGACCTTTCTAACCAACCAATTCCTTGATAACCCATAACATAAGCAATCTCTCTACCCATATACCATTTTCCAATTCCATTAAAATCTCCTTCCTTAAAAATATATTTGTTTTCTACAATAGAGTTTTGTGCAATACATTCATTCGATTGTAAAAAAGTAGCAAATAAAAATAACAGAACAGTTAATTTTTTCATTTAAAGATTATTATTTCTTAAATATTTTTTGTCAATATAAAAAGTCCCAAAAGGGATTACAGAAGCACTTAATATAATAAGAAAAGATTTAGAACTCCAGTTAAATTTTTTTCGAAAAATAATTGCAAAAACTACATAACTCATAAATAAAAGTCCGTGCGGCATTCCAAGTAATTTTACATAAAATTCATCATTACCATAATATTTAATAGGGACTGCAATAAAAAGCAGTAATAAATAAGATATTCCCTCTAATAAACTAATTAATCTAAATAACTGTCTCAAAATAATATTTAATTTTTAGATGCATTATAAAATTAAATTAAAATGATTAAAAAAAATTTCATAAATCTATAATTTCAAATAGGTAGATATGTCAACTCCATTTAGCAACCATTTTAAGTTAAATCTTGCTAATTTAGCACCAGATTCACTCTCATACAACAAGAAAATTTTCCCTTCACTTGATGTTCCTGGTTTTCCTGCAATCATTGAAGAATAAGCAAAACTACCTTTATCCACTGATTTTTTTAAAGGCCATGATTTACCACCATCAAAACTTATCCAAACATAACCGTTAGTTCTAGCATTTTCTTTTTTTGATGATATGATATTACTAAACAATAATATATCCAAATCATTTATTGGAATTCGAGTTAAACCACCCATTAATCCATAATTTCTAAATTGAGCACCATCTGGAAGAACAGTTGAAACGCTTAAATCTTCCCATGACTCACCACCATCATCACTAAAAGCTATATGTCTCATTTTTGGATTTAATCCGTCATTTGAATAATGTCTTCTTGAGTTATAATATATAATCCCATTTGAGAGTTCTTCTAAAGCTGCTTCCCCAGTTCCAAATGCAGGAAATTGAGAACTCGTCTTCCAGGATACTCCTCTGTCATCACTATATATTGCGTTAGAGTAATGATTAGGGTATTGTTCTTTGCTATTGTTTTCACCATAATATCTTGATGGTCTAATTAAACGTCCAGAATATTTACCTTTTTTTAATGTAATTCCATGCTCGTTCATGTGCATGGATGGTAAATGTCCTTTTTCATCAGGACTAATTTTAGTATCGTGTTTTTTCCAAGACTGACCATCATCACTACTAATATAAATCTGAATTGGGCTTATGGGATGTCCTTCTTCAACAAAAACAAAGATGTTTCCAGTGACTTCATCAACCAGTGTTCCCCCTCCCTGAAAACCAGGTTCAGCTATAGTTATTTCATCCCCCCAAGATATTCCACCATTTGTACTACGTTTCGCAATTACTTTACTTGATCCCCAAGTTGCAATAAGTGTTCCTTTATTTGAAACTACCAAATTTGGAAATCTTTCATTTGAAAAAAGGATTTGTGAATCAAAATAAGATTCATCATTTAACCATGTATTTAGGTCAGTATTTGTTTTACAAGAAAAAAGTGATAAAATAAATATAAAGACAATAAAACTATGCTTCATATTATTATTTGTTTTCCAGTCCTAATAGATTTATCAGCAGCTAAAACTATTTTCATACTATTAATAACATCTACCATATCTTGTGTTATATCTAAATCCTCTTCAATGACTTTAAGAAGATATCTCTGTTCTATTTCACATAATTCATCATGATTTGGTTCATCTTCAGTATTGATATATTGGTCTTGATTTAAAAAAGCTCCTTTATCATCTCTTTCTTGATTATGTATTAAAAGCATATTTGTTTTGGTATGACTATCAACCTTTGAAGATTTAATATTATTATTTTCTAAGGGTTCAACAATACTAACTGATCCATTTGGACCAATAACATCTTTTACAAAAAAAGCAGTTTGACTCATCATAGGCCCCCAACCAGCTTCATACCATCCTATTGATCCGTCCTCAAAAACTAATTGTAAGTGACCATAATTGTACATATTATTACTAATTTCATCAGATAATTTGGAACCGATAGCATTAACATATTTTGGTTTGGATTTCGTCATTTTACACATGATATCTACATAGTGAACTCCACAGTCAACAATAGGAGAAGTAGATTTCATCAAATTCTTATGAATGATCCACTGATCTTCCGAGCTTTGTTGATTCAAATTCATTCTCATGACAAGTGGTGAACCTAATGTATGTGATAAATCAATAAATCTTTTCCAAGTTGGATGATATCTTAAAATATAACCAACTACTATCTTTTTATTATTTTTTTTTGCTAAATCAATTATTTCTACAGCGTCCTTTATGTTTTCAGCTAAAGGCTTTTCAATAAAAATGTGAGCACCATAATTAAGACTTTTAATTGCATAATCTTTGTGAGATTCTGTATAAGAGTTAATTGATACAACATCTGGTTTTGTATGTTCTAATGCGTAATCAAAATCGTCAAAATGTGGAGTATTGTTCAATTCTTTAGAAAGTTTAATACGTTTTTCTGGTGTTCTTGAAACTAGTCCAACTAGATTAAATCTATCTATTTTTTGATAAGCTCTGGCATGAGAGCTACCCATATTTCCGACTCCAACTACTAATACATTATAAATCATATTATTAATTTACAATAAAATAAAAAAAAACCCTCAGAAATGAGGGTAGTTTTTAGTGGTTATTAAAAATTAGTGTTTTATTTAACAATACATATAATTAAAAATCCATAACTCTAACCATCATTGTTGTGTTAACTAGTTTTCTAATCTTAGAAACTTTTGACGAGTATTTAGCAAATAAAGGATCGTTAAACATTTTTTTAGTAGTAGTCAACGCAGTCTCTATGTCTGGTGCACCTGTCCAAACAAAATGTGAAAATTCAGCATTTTTTCCACTAATTGGAAAACCAACACCATATGAACTAGTCATTCCAGTCTTTTCTGCCCAACTCATAGAAAATTCGGCAAATTCTTTTACATATGTTTCAGGATCAGAAACATCCATTTGATATATAAAAAATACTTGATCTGGTGTCCAATCATTTTGAAACCAAACTGGAGTATTTAAAGCTTGATTAACAGGCTCTATATACTTGTTTAATTTTTCTCCAAAAACTTGAGCAACTAAAGAACTGTTCCAAGAAGAACTAAAACTTGCAAATGCTGCTTCATTAGGAAAACAAAATTGAACTGAATGAGTTGCTTCGTTAGTTCCGTTAAACTGGTAGGCAAATAATGATTTTGTTCCCTCAATATTTTTAGCCCAATCAGTTTGCATCATTCCCTTTAAAGATGAAACAACCATTTCTGGGTTCTCAGTTTTAAAATCAAAAAAAGCACAATATTGTGAATAGGAAAAAGAAGAAATAAATAATGTAATAATTAAAATTGTTTTTTTCATAATATAAATTTTTATTAATAATAAATATAAAAAAAAATTTAAAACATTCTTTACAGAACGTTAATTTTAAAAATTATTTAATATCATATCGGCTGCTTTCTCAGCAATCATATATACAGGTGCATTTGTGTTTCCTGAAACAATTAAAGGCATTATAGAAGCATCAACTACTCTTAAATTAGAAATCCCATGAACTTTTAACATTGGATCTACTACAGCCATACTATCAACTCCCATTTTACAAGTTCCCACAGGATGATAAACAGTTTCAAGGGTCTTTTTAATATGTTCAATAAGCGAATCCTCTGAGTTACGATCAAATGGAAGACGGTCCCTTAATGTATGTTTTCTTAATGCATCATCATTCATTAATTTAAATACTAATTTCCCACCTTTAACCAGCTGCTCAAGGTCTTCTTTATCTTCAAGAAAGTTTGGTTGAATTATTGGCGCATCTTTTGGGTCTGATGAAGAAAGACTAATTGTCCCTCTGCTTTTAGGATGTAGTAAAGTAGGTAATATAGTAAAACCATCTACTCTTGGATAGTCATATAAATCATAAGCGTCGTAACCATATTTATTATCAATACAAATTGGAGAAAAATGTAATTGGAAATTTACTTTTCCACCATTTTGATTAAGGTCAAAAAAAGCCATTCCCTCTAAAGGACCTGCACAAAAAACTCCTTTTTTGTTTACAAAATAATTCCAAGCCGCTTTGAGTTGTTTTAAAGGAGATATATAATGATTTATACCTTTATTTGTTTTGGATTGAGCACAAATTGGATAAAACAAATGATCCTGTAGGTTCTTTCCCACACCTTTTAAATCATGTAAACATTCTATTCCATGTTTATTTAATTCTGAAGAATCTCCAATTCCAGATAACATTAGTAGTTGTGGAGATTGAAAAGTTCCAGCAGAAACTATTATTTCTTGATTTGCATTTATTTGATTTTTTTTTGATCCTTTCATGTACTCTACACCAACAGCTACATTTTCTTTTAAAATTATCTTACAAACTTTTGCATTTGTTATAGTGGTTAAATTGGATCTTTGTAAAATAGGTTTTAAAAATGCAACTGCTCCACTATGTCTTTTTCCATTTTTAATTGTACTATGAACTAAACCTGCACCTTCTTGAACAATTCCATTGTAATCATCATTTTTAGAAATTCCATTATTCATACAGGCTGAAATAAATCCATCAACGTAAGGCGTCTTAAATCTGGTAGGTAGAGTTACAGCTAATTCTCCAGAGTTTCCATGAAAATCAGAATCAACTTTATCAATTTGCTGATGACTTTCTGATTTTTTAAAAAACGGAAGAATGTCTTTATAACCCCATCCTTTATTACCAAGTTCTGCCCAAGCATTGTAATCTTCGGCATTTCCTCTTACATATGCCATAGCATTTGTAGAACTACTACCACCAAGTGTTTTACCTCTGGGTAAATATATTTTTCTATTTAAAACATTTTTCTGCTTTTCAGTCCAAAAACCCCAATCCTGCTTACTTTTATGAATTTTTAAGTAGGCCCCTGGAATATGAATATTCATATTAGAATCTGGACCACCTGCTTCTAATAACAAAACTGAATTGTTTGGGTTTTTAGATAAACGATTTGCTAAAACACAACCTGCAGAACCTGCTCCAATTATAATATAATCGAAAGATTGTGTCATGAATATTTTTTTAACTTATACTAAGTTAAAAT
>Ga0209601_1001555_pt1 | contig 15675 bp, 9 predicted proteins | sample COGITO_mtgs_1104_4_FD_184796 | JGI IMG/M metagenome (GOLD analysis project Ga0209601, IMG submission 184796) | Pelagic marine microbial communities from North Sea - COGITO_mtgs_110426 (SPAdes) (version 2) | ecosystem: Environmental > Aquatic > Marine > Epipelagic ...
GAAGCTTTACTCTTTGTTAAACTAGGAGACTATAAGAAGAACTATAGCGTGTACATCGATGATCTCTTAGTGCCTTTTAATAATGCAGCACTTCCAAGTGGACATACAAATGAACACACACCTCACACTAATTACCCTGCTACATATCGTAGTGGGGCAGGAAGTGATGGATTTGACGCTGATACAGGACACATTGCAAAAGACCTCAGCGATTTAATAGCTTATAACTACACTCAAGCCACTAATGTTATATCTAGCATTACAGTTACAAGTGGAGGAGGAAATTATACAGCTGATTTAAATGCTTTATCATCAAATATATTAGTTGACAGTTTTCGAGTGACTGCTGTTGTAGAACAGTATGATAGTAATGGAGTTTTAAAAGGACAAGGAGCAAAAGGTGTTTGTGATGTCCAAGGAGGTGTAATACAAAGTGTTACTATGCTGTACGGAGGAACTGGATACGATAGTTCTTACCCTGACCCTATAATTCAATTTATACCTGAAGTAAAAAGTCCAACAACAGAGTGGAGTTTTGAAGTTTGGGGTGGGTTGAACTTTTTATACCCCAATCTTTTTCCTACTCCTACACCACTTGCGACAGGAACTACTACATTATCAGCATCAGGTGCGATTAGGACAGAAAATAAAGATGCTATTATTAAAATCTCTAGGGTTTCTTATGTATCTCATAACAATAAATTTTACAAGTGCATACAAAACCACACAGCATCCAGTACAGATGAACCTGGAGTAGGTGCAAATTACTCTACATATTGGATAGAAACAACAAGGACAGATTTAGCTTCACCTTGGGCTTCAAATACTAGTTATGTAATAGGCAGTGACTTTTCGATAAGAGCTGCGGATGGACTAGCGGATCAAGGACTGGGTGTTATTTACAAAGAAGTTTCTAGCATAACAGATTTACCTGCTAAATGTTATAATAATTTTAGAGTTAAAGTAATAGGTGATCCTGAACTAGACCAAGATGACTACTATGTAAGATTCAAAGCAAAGGATAATAAAGAATTTGGAGAAGGTACTTGGATAGAAACTATAGGATGGAAAAATGAAGATGATACTGAAGGAGCATCAGAAGGTATTAAATCACTTTTAAACCCTAATACTCTGCCTTTACAGTTAAAACCTACAGATACTTCCTTTAATTACTGGACCTTAGATGTTGCTTCTTGGGAACCAAGGAAAGTAGGAGATGATAGAAGTAATCCTGCTCCTAGCTTAGTGGGAAGTAAAGTTAAAGATATGTTCTTTTTTAAGAATAGACTAGGCTTCTTGACTAAGAATAATGTATTGTTCAGTGAAGCGGATGAGTACTTTAATTTTTGGAGGACAAGTGTTTTAAGTTTATTAGACTCCGCTCCAATTGATGTTGGTATTAGTCACACAAAAGTAGTGGAGTTACAACACGCTGTTCCTTTTCAAGAGAAACTTGTAATCTTTTCCAATAGAACTCAGTTTGTATTAAGAGGGAGTGAATTGCTTACTCCTAAAACAGTTAGCATTACACCGACAACAGAGTACGATTCTTCGGAGACAATTACACCTTTAGTAATTAATAACTATTTATACTTTAATTTTAAAAGGAATAATAGTGAAGGATTAATGGAGTACTATGTAGATGCTGATAATAATATATTTGATGCTTCTGAAATAACTTCACAAATACCTACTTATATCCCTTCGACTTTAGAGTTAATGGTGGGTTCTTCTGTTCAAGATTTAATCGTAGCTTTGAACGGTGATAGAACTACAATGTTTGTTTATAAATTCTTTTGGCAGAATAAAGAGAAGGTACAATCAGCTTGGCAAAAGTTTACATTCTCCAGGGAAATAATCAGTGCTCATTTTATCGAAGCTAATCTTTTTGTTATCACTAAAGACTCCGAATCTACTTACTTAGAGAAGCTACCTATGGAGAACAACTTAAAGGATGGTAATGATAGCTATACTTTATTGTTAGATAGTAGGTTGGATAAGTCTGAGTTGTCTTTTAGTTATAGTGCATCGACTAAGTTAACTACTATAAGTGGATTTCCTTATGATCCTAATGGAGTTGAGATATATTCAAAGACAGGACATAAGTATCCCTTTACAAGGACATCCACCACAGAAGGTACAGTCACAGCTGATTTAACAAGTGTCGATTTTGTAGCAGGTTTTCCTTATGATATGTTATACAAGTTCTCAGACCAATCATTAAAGCAACCCACAGAAAGAGGAGGAAGATCATCTACTGATTACGCTTATCAAACAATAAGAAGTGGTAGCTTGAACTACGCTGAAACTGGACACTTTACTGTAGAGATAACTCCTAAATTTAGAGATACATATAGCTATGCTTTTAATCCTGAAGTACTAGGTTCTAACTTAACACTTAATACTTTTGTACCTCAAGACGGACATTTCAGATTCCCTGTCCAAGCACAACCTAATGACGCTACTATTCAAATTAAATCTTCTAGTGCTTTACCAGTGAAAATACTTGCAGCTGAATTTGAATCTATGATGATACCAAGAAGTAGAAGATATGGAAGTTAGAATAGAACCTAGTATGCCCACCCTTGATGCTCCTTTGTTATACGATGACTTACGAGAAGAAGATATGATGGAATGTATCGGTCTAATGTTTCACCCTAGAGATGCTGTGTACGGATCATTTGAATCAAGTAGTAAGTGCTACAGCATCAAGACAGATCAAGACGGTCTATTAGCAAGCTTTGGAGTATCTCCTAGGAAGAATGTAGGCATAGCTTGGTTGTTAGGGACAAGGAATTTTTGTAAGATAAAGAAGAAGTTTGTTAAGGATTCACAAGTGTGGATTGATGACTTGATGCAAGGCTTTGATTACTTAACAAACTATGTCATGGAAGCTAACACTTTAAGTATTAGGTGGTTAACTTGGTTAGGTGCTACCTTTGAGGATTGCAATATCCCTGGTTATAAGTCATTTAAGATAGAGAGGAAGTAATATATTATGTGTAATCCAGCAGCAGCAATGGCAGTAGTAGGAGGTCTCCAATCAGGGGTTCAATTCGCAGGTGCTAGACAACAAGCTAAACAACAAGCAGCCGCTCAAGCTCAACAGGCAGCGTATCAAGCCCAATCGTCAGCTGCTGAAAGAAGTCGATTCATGCAAGAGCAATCAAGCATTAGAATGCAACAAGCACAGCAACAGGAAGCTACCTCTAGGGAACTTGAACAAGTAAGTAGGAAGTCTCAAGAAGCTTTAGCTAGAGCGAGAGTTTCAGCAGGTGAAGCAGGTGTTACAGGTGCTAGTGTTACTGCTTTAATGGATGACTATACTAGACAGGAAGCAGGGTATAGAGCAGCAGCTTTAAGACAACAAGAGTTAACTGGAGTGGGTACTGGATTAGGGTTAGAACAAGCAGGGTTCGCTACTACTCAACGTCAAATAAGCATTAATCAACCTCTTGGACCACCTGTCAGTCAACCTAGTATTTTAGGTGCAGTGTTGCAAGCAGGGTCACAAGCGATGAGTGGCTATGCAGCAGGTCAAGGTATTAGTAGTAGGATGGGATCACCGTCAACAGGAACTACATCAGCCCAGAGTTATACACAAGCAATGACAGGTAGGAGAAGATAATGGCAGAACGAGTACAAGTACAAGGGTTAGGTGACGCAGTTCCAGGTATTCAACCTACTATTCAACGAGCAGGTCAATACAGTGTAGGTCAGCGTAGAGCTAGTGCAGTTGGTAGGAATAAGTTGATGGACCTTGCTGACGCTCTTTCACAGGTTAATCCTATGCTTCAGCAGTACACACAGGTAGCCGATATAGAAGCAGAACAATTTGAGGATGAGTTATCAAGGAAGAGTCCTGAAGAGATTCAAGCGATGCTCCAAAAGACAGAGGGAGAGTTTGATAAGCAAGTAAGAAAAGGTGCGATAAGCTGGCTAACTTCTCCTATTAATCAGAAGAGGAAGATAGAAGCTTTAGGTAAAGTAGCCAGCCGTGATTTGATGGTGGAAATTAATAAGCGTCTTACTAATCCTCTAGCAGATGATCCTGAAGGAGGTGCTGATATTGTAAATAAAGTAAGAGATGAGTACATACAAAATAACCCTGGATTAGCAGGTTCTGTTATTGCACAGCAAGGTTTACAAAAAGCTATCAACCCACAGATACAACCTCTTGTAACAAACTTTGAAGTAAGACAGAACGCTAAAGCTAAGGGAGAGACTGCACACGGTGTTATGAGTTCTTTCTATGAAAATGTTAGAGGTGGGTATCAAGGAGGGGAATTAAACCTTGAATCAAAAAATGAATTAGCTACATCTTGGTCTTCTTTAAATTCATACTCAGCTGAAGAACAAAGAAAAATATTCGGAGAAACTTTAATTGCTTTGTCTAGGGATGGACTAGGAGTACAAGCAGATGCTTTATTGGACTGGGCTACGACTAATTTAAACTTTGGTGCATCTAAGATGTCAGCTGCTGATCTAGGTATGTTCGATACTATGATAGATAAAGCGTCTGAAGATGCAGAGGAGGAGGAAGAAGAGAAAGAAAAAGAAGCGATTCAAAGTATCTACTACACAACATCAAGAGATATAGCTGTCATACGATCAGGGAAAGAGGTAACTTATGATGGTGTTTCTTATAAAAGTGAAGTCGAATATTTAAATGCTGTTAAAGAAAAGACATTTAAGGAAGACCCTGAATATGGAGGGCGAATAATAGAAACTTTAAGGGATTTAGAAAAACCTGACCCCAACCTAGAAAAAGATTTATCTAACACATTGATAAGAGAAACACCCTCTATTAGAGTCTTTGAGAGAAACCTAGCACGTGAATTGGAAGCTTCTTTATTGGCTGATTATGCTGATATAACAACAGATCAAAGAACTAGGGATATACTCTTAAATGCACAAGTTGAATATAGTAGTGACTACAATAATAAAAGTTTAGAACTTGTAACTAGCGGTCTTAATGAAACGGAAAGAAAAGCAGAACTAGAAACTTACGCTAAAGAACGTTATTCTTTTTACATAGAAAACACAGCTAATAAATTTAATATTTTAAAAGATAAGATAGACAAAGAAGATAAGATTGAAGTAGAGGCTAATAAAGTTTTAAATAGTAGCTACGAGGAATCTACAAAAGCACCTACATCTAATGATCTTTTTTACTTTGGTAAAGTAGCAGCCACTCCAGAGGGATTAAGGAATGTAAGGGTAGACTTAGCTAGAGAAGCTATAAAAGTAACGTTAAATCCAACAGCTGAACCAAAAGAAAAACAAAAATCTTTTATGTATTTAATGGAAGAGGGGAGTGAAACTTTAACTGTTTTGTCGGAGAGAATAAAACCTGGTGCTATAAAGGAAAAAGGAAGAAAAGGCATAGCTCCTAATCCTAATTATAATAGAACTAACTGGCGGTATAGCGGTATAAAACCAACTCCAGATGAGTATTACACGAGTAAAGAACGAGAGCAATACACCCAACAATATTTATTGATAGAAGGAATAACTGGAGGGTTCGTTGCTGCTTTGGCTGGAGAAGAACCTGTCACACAACTGGGCTTTAGATTTAAACCTGAGACATTACAAGATAAAACAAAAACAGTGAGAATGCTTACTGTACCTTCGATAGAAGCTGCAAGGGAAATAGACAAAGACGAAGATATGCCTCAAGAAGTTAAAGATGTGGCTACTAAAATAGGAGTAACAAATATTGTTAATTTTGTAAAAGATCAAAGAGAATTACATAAGCGACTTAATTTAATTAAATAAAATGGACGAGCAAAACATACTAGAAGAAGAAAATGATGATTTTTTTGACGTTGCAGGTGATGTATTAGCTGCTCCATTTAGAGGTGTAGAAGGTGCGTTTCAAGGAGCGTATAACCTAGCGGATTACATTTCTTTTGATGTACTGCCTGACTACGACACTAGATTCCTTGGTACTTCTAAGACTATGGCAGGTGGTGCTGTAGAAGGTATATCACAGTTTGCTACAGGATTCATTCCTTTGTTTGGTCTTGCTGGTAGAGCAGGTGCATTAGCTAAAGCAGGTACTGTTACTAAAGGTGTTGTTGCTGGTGCTGCTACTGATTTTACTTTCTTTAACGGACAAGAAGCTAGACTATCTAATCTTATCCAACAAGTACCAGAGTTACAGAATCCAGTTACTGAGTTCTTGGCACACGATGAAGATGAAGGTGAGTTAGAAGGACGCATGAAGAATGTGTTGGAAGGTCTAGGTCTTGAAGCTGTAGCTGGTGTGTTTATTAAATCCCTGAAAGCTATTAAGGACGGACGTAAAGCTAAAGGAGAAGGTAAGGACGCAGTCGGACAAGCACAGGCAGTAGTCGATACAGGGTTACAACAAGACTTAGCTTCTATAGCTAGAGGTCCAGAATTAATAGATGAATTTGATAGAGACATTATAGATGAGTGGTTTGAGCACTTAGATATGGAAGCAAGCCACGATGAAGTGCTGGGAGCTTTAGATCAATTTAAACCTAAGTATAGAAGTTTCTTGAAAGCGTTAGCTAAAGAAGATTGGTTAGGTTTTGATTATCCTTCGCAAGCTGTTGATGAGTTTGTAAGAAATCCAAATATATACGAACAGTTTGAAATATCTCCCTCATTAAAAGGAACAGCGACTAAACTGGTAAACGCAGGTTTTAGAGGTGACTTAGCTGAACCAGGTCTATCAAAAAGGTATGGTATCTTCGCTGGTCGTATAGATGATAAAACAAAAGACTTCTTATTAAAAGGCAAACAAGCTGTAGAGTCTGGTAAACCATTTCAAAAAGGAGGTACACTCGATCCGTCCACACCTCAAGCTGCTACTGTAGAGAGAACTTTAGATCAGTTAGCTGTTAACGCTGATACTCCAGAAGTACAGAACTTAGCTAAGAACTTAAAGAAGATCATAAAAGATCAAGATGATTTAGAGGTTGTAGTTTATTACAAACCTGATGTTGAAGGTGATCCTACTACAGTTAGAGGAGATGTAGGAGATAAAGGTTCTATTGTAGGTGCTTATAAACCTAGTTTGGATCGTGTTGAGTTATACGGAGGAGCGGATGAGCAAACTATTGTTCACGAAATGCTTCACGGTGTTACGGCTAAAAAGATAAATGCTTGGGTAGGACAAGGAGGTAAAGAGAGATCAACAGTGTTATCTAATATAGATAATGTTATTAACAATAAAGCTGCTCCTAAACCTATTAGAGAACTCGCTAAGTCTTTTAAGATAGCGTCAGAAAAAGTAGGTAAAGAATATGAGTTTAAAGGGACGGATGTTTTTGACCCTAAAGAAGGAAAAGGTTTATACGCTTTTAAAGACTTAGATGAGTTTCTTGTGGCTGCCTTTACAGATTTAGACCTACAAAGAATTTTAAGAAGAATACCAGCAGACGATCAAAGAAATATATTTCAAAAGATTGTAGATGCAGTAGCCGAGTTGATTGGAACTATAAGAGGAAAGGAAGGTTCTAATCTTCTTGATAAAGTTCTTAGAGACTCCGCTCAGATAATATCAGCAAGTAGAGGATCGTACATGGGTAAGGCTAAACTTGTAGCTGAAGGTCGTTATTATCAAACAAGACCTAATCTTTGGAGCGTTCCTGAACAAGAGATAACTTCCGCTGCTACTTCTATAAATGTAGCTAAACTACCAGCTGCTTACAACAAACTAAAGAAAGCTGGAATATTCACTAAAGGAATGAAGATGGTGGATATAGGAGGGGGTAAGTTTGATAACGCAGTTGATATGCTGAAGAAAGAAGGAGTAGATTTAAAAGTTTACGATCCATTTAACAGATCAGCACAACACAACAAAGATGTAGCTCAAGCAGTTCAAGGTGGTCAAGTAGATGCTGCTATTTCCAATAATGTACTTAATGTTATTAAGGAAAGAGAGAACCAGTTATTAGTAGTTGAGCAAGCATTTGATGCAGTTAAAGGAAATGGTAAAGCACACTTCTCTGTATATGAAGGAAGTAAGACTGGAGCTGGGAAAGAAACTAAAGCAGGTTTTCAACACAACAAAAAGACCTCAGAATACATTGAGTTAGTAGAAGAAGTTTTTGGTAAGGGCAATGTAGAAGTTAAGAACAATATCATAACAGCTACAAAACAGGCAGACGAGGGTTTAGGCACTGTAACAAAAGCACAAGATTTAGAACCTAATAAGTGGTATGTAGCAACTGTTGATGAAGGTATAATCTCAGGTCCTCATAAAAATAGAAGTGAGGCAGATATGTCTAGACCTGACAGTATTAGCTTTGAAAAAGGTAAAGCACCTTATAAAGGAGCTGGATACTATGAATCTTCAGGAAGATACCTTGTAGGTCGAGGGAAAAATATGGGAGAATTTGTTAGGGAAGCAGACGAAGGTTTAGCTTCTGTGAAAAGACCTAGCGATCTACCTGAGTTTAAGAAAGGTAAAGAAGATGAGTTCCTTAGTGCTATACCTGACAAGTTTAGAGGGTATGCCGAAGCACTTATGGTAGGTGGAGTTAAACCTAGACTACCACAGTTTGCATTGGAGACTGGAGAGGATGCTATTGTTTTAAAAGAATTACTAGAGCAATACTATACAGCTAACCCTGATAAAATAGATGTAAAAGGAGTTGTAGTTGAAATTGATGAAGCACTTGATTTTGATTATGAATCACAAGATATAAAAGACATAGAGAAAAGCGAACTAGATAAACAAATTAGACAACAAAGTTTGAGAGACCAAGGACACGCTTTATCTTTAAATATAATAGAAAATGTAGAAGAAGCTAAGAAATCTGGTTATGGTACTGTGTCTGTATCTAAATTAAAAAACTCCTTCCAACAACTGCTTACAGTAGCTGATGCTTACAGGAAAATAGGTAGAGGTACTGCTCAGTCTTTACAAGCTAGACGAGAAAACTTCAGAAGAAAAAAGATAGGTTTATCTGAAACAGAGTCAGAAATAGAAGGTTTAAGGAACGAGTTTGTTAACAACTCAGGTAATATGAAACCTGAGAAAATGGTAAAAAGAATAGAAGAAATAATAGACCCTAACGATTTAGACGGAAGTTTTGCTGGTCTATTTAAGTTAGCTAAAAAGGCACAAGGTAAGAGTTTTTTGGATATGCCAACCGAATATTGGATGAACTCTATACTTAGTGGACCAAGGACACAGATGGTTAATATCGTAGGTAATAGCTTAACTCAGGTTATGACCACTTTAGAAACTGTGGCAGGTGGTATCGTTAGCGGTAACTTGGACATTGTTAAAGCTTCTTTAGCTTCTTGGTCGGATGGAGAGATGTGGAAAGAGGCAGCGAAGTTTGCTAAACAATCTTTTAAAGAACAGGAAAACATATTAGACCCGACAAACCGTGCTTTTGAAGAAAGTGCTAGAGGAGCTATTACAGGAGAACGTGTAGCAGATAGTTTCATGGGTCGCTTTGTAAGTGAAAAAGGTTTACGCAGTAAGGAAGCTATAGATGCTTACGGTAACTTTATTAGACTTCCTGGTAGACTTCTTCTTACTACTGATGAGTTTTTTAAACAAATTGCTTATCGCAGGGCTGCTAGATTAAAAGCAGCTATGTCAGGCATAAACCAAGGAATAATTGATCCGAAGAAGTTAGCTGACCACATAAACAGTACAGTAGATAAAGTAGTAACAGAGGGCGGTAGAGTGATGTCGGAAGAAAGTCTTGTCAGAGAAGCTTCTAAGATTGCTGATAGTAAAGGTTTAAAAGATAAACAAAAAGCAGATTTCATTATTGATTATAAAAATGAAAACTTTAACGAAGGTGCATCAGCTTTAGCTCAATATTCAGCAGACGAAGCTCAGTATCTAACCTTCACGAAAGAGTTACAAGAGGGAACATTAGGCAAAGGTTTACAGAACTTAACAAATCAAATACCGTTTCTGAGACTTGTTCTTCCTTTTGTTAGAACTCCAACTAATATCCTATCATTCGCCTTTGAGCGTACCCCTGGAGTTTTTATGCCTGGAGTATTAAAAGAAGAGCGTTCTAGGTTAATATCTGATTTAAAGAGTGATGATCCAGTAGAAAAATCAAGAGCACTAGGTAAGATGTTAACAGCAACTTTAACAGGAGGTACTCTAATAGATGTAGTTGCTAATAATAGAGAGTTTATAACTGGAGGAGGTCCAAAAGATGAGAAGCAAAAAGCATCTTTATTAGCCACAGGTTGGAAACCTTACAGTATAAAAATAGGAGACACTTACTATAGTTATCAAAGACTAGACCCTATAGCTACTATCATAGGGACTGCTGCTGATATTGTGGACACAGGTTTCAGATCTCCTAGAGGTTTCAACGATTCTAAACTTGAACACGGTTTTGCTGCTTTAACATTAGCTTTAACAAGGAACGCTACTAATAAATCATACTTAGCTGGTATTCAAATGTGGAGTAATGCTTTAGGAGACCCTGATAGATACCTTGAAAAACTAGGAAGAAATTACGCAGGTTCTTTTGTACCTAACGTAATGTCACAAATGCAGGACTATGACACGCAGGTGATGAAAGAAGTAAACTCTTGGAAGGATGCAGTAATAAGAAAGCTTCCTTTTGGTCGGGGAGGACTAGATAATAAGAGAAACATACTAGGAGAAGAGCTTATAGCTGAACAATCTCCTGAATACCTTGGTTTCATAAATCCTATTTCTTCCTCAACAGCTAAGAGTGACCCTATTATAAATGAGATGGCAAGCCTCAAACACGCCTTTAGACAGTTAGTTCCTAAGTTGGGTTCAATAAATTTACTAGACTACGAAAACACCAAAGGTCAATCAGCTTATGACAGACAGTTGGAGCTTTTGAAAACTGTAAAAGTAGGAGGTTCAACTCTAAGACAAACATTAGGTAAGTTAATTAAATCAAAGACATATCAAAATTTACCTACTGAGTCTCTACCTGGATTGCCTAGTCCTAGAATTGATAAGATCACAAGTGTTCTGTCTAGGTTTAAAAAGGAATCAAGAAAGAAAATGTTAAAAGAGTTTCCTGAACTAGATCAACAATACTCAGCACTCACAGGAGCACAATCAGCTTTTAAAAGAGGCGTAAGCAGACAGGAAGTGCTTGAACTTTTACAACAAACAAATTAATAATAGATTACCATGGCTAATACATACGTAGACTCAATCGCAACAGCGTCTCAGACAGATTTTGCATTTTCATTTTCTTATCTTAAAGCTGAACACGTTAAAGTTGAAATCAACGGAGTAGATACAGCTGCCTTCACATTGGTAACATCTCCTTCTAATAAAGTAGTTTTAAATAGTGGTGCTACAGCAGGGCAGGTCGTTCGTGTAAGAAGGAACAGTCAACCTGACACTAACCTTGTAGATTTTGTAAATGGTTCAGTACTGACAGAAACAGAGTTAGATTTTGCTTATCAACATAATAGATTTTTAAATGAAGAACTTGCTGAGTTAAATGAGGCTTCTCTTCAAATTGGACCAGGTGGAACAGATTGGGATGCTAAGTCTAATAAGATATTAAATGTAAGCACACCTACCTTAACAGCAGATGCAGCAACTAAAAACTATGTCGATCAAAAAGTAGAACAGATTGCTGCTGGTGCTTCTACTCCTCCGTCTAAATGGCAATTCACAGGTACAGCAGGAGCGAACACAACTTATACTGTTACTGATGCTGATGTATTAGGAGATAGTGCGTATGATGTTAGTGTTAACGGATTAGTAAAAGAACCTACAGTTGACTACACAGTAGACCCAGATACAGATACTTTAACAATTATTCCTTCTTTAGCTGGAGGGGAAGACATTGTTATTATTCAACGAGGGTTAGGTATTCCACTTACACAAGGTACAATAGGAACAGCTCAGATTAATGACGGTGCTGTTACTAACGCTAAATTAGCTAACACTTCTGTTACCTCTGCTAAAATATTAGATGGTTCTGTTACTACCAATAAGTTAGCTACTAATGCTGTTACTACTACTGAAATATTAGATGATGCTGTTACTCCTAGTAAATTAGACGAGACGCAAGCTTATACAGTAAATGGTTTAGCATCTAATGGGTCTAACATTCTAATTACTAGAGGTGCTGAAGGTCCAGGAATACGGTTGACTTATGATGCTGTCACAGATGAAGTGAGGGATTTCTTCGTTGATTCAAGCGGAAATTTTCAATTTACTAATTTTAGCGGAACAGGGTCACAAGGAACGTTAATGACGTTAGATGGAGATGGTGACGCTTCTATTACAGGAAAAGTAGGTATAGGTACTTCAGCTTCCAGTACTCATGCTTTAAAAGTAGATGGGAACGTGCTAGTACAAGACACAACGTCTAATTCACCTGCTATTATTATTAAAGGTTCTAACGGTGGAACGCTTCAATTGAACGACTCAAGCAGCGGAGGTCAGATTTTTAACATAAGTTCAAGTCATAATACTGCTGGAACAGGGAGTTTTTCGTTGGGACATATAGGAACACTAAGTGCATCGGTCTCTATAACCCAAGTAGCTTCCACCAGTACTTCTGTAACTTTTCAAACATCTTCTGCACACGGATTTAAAGAAGGTAATTTTGTTATTCTTTCTGGCAGCAGTGAAGCTAATTGGAACGAACAACTTGAAATAATCGACATAGTAAGTACAACGCAGTTTAAAGTTCAGAAGGTTTCAAGTAGTACTTCATATCCTAACTCAGCAGCTGAGACTGATACTTACACACCTTTTACTATCAGAAGACACGAAGACACAAATAAACTGTTTTCAATGATTAAGATGTTTGGACTTCCTCAAGGAACGACTGAACCTTCGTGGTTAGAACAAGGTCAACTTTGGATCGACACCACTGACAACTCAATTAAAATCAAACCTGAAGTACATAGTTAGATGACTGAGCAACTCTCACACTTTCTCGACACTGCTCTAGCTGTTATTCTAGGAGCTATTGGATGGGTTATAAAGAAACTATCGGATCGACTGGATACAGACGAGAAACGATTAACAAAGATTGAAGTAGAGTTAGCTACGCAACGAGAACGAGATACTGCTGTTGAGAACCGTATGAGTGGATTAGAAGTCACTGTAAAAGAGATTAACGGTAAACTAGATAGAATGATGGAGATATTAATTAAACGATGAAAAAAGGATTATACGCAAACATTAACAGAAGAAGAAAGCTAGGCATTAGTCGTAGCAAGAAGAAGTCTACTATATCACCTAAGTCCTACGCAAATATGAAGCGTGGGTTTAAAAAGTGAGAAGTGTATCGTTATCTCTAGGTAGAGGTGAGAAGTCTAAGAAGGGTGGACTCACTGCTAAAGGCAGAGCTAAGTATAACAAGGCTACTGGGTCTAACTTAAAAGCTCCTCAACCTGGTGGTGGTCCTAGAAAGCGAAGCTTCTGTGCCAGGATGGGTGGTAATAAAGGACCAATGAAAGATAGTAAAGGTAGACCCACTAGGAAAGCGTTAGCTTTGCGTAGGTGGAAGTGTTAACAATATATTATGAAGACTTTTGAAGAACTAGGTAAATTACAAGGTTATGTAGCAGATACCTACAAATCAGCTATCGATCAGATGCACGAGACTGGTGAGTACAATCCATCACTACTGAACGGTGCTAGGCAATTACTTAAAGATAATGAGATTGTATTAACAAGTGGGAAAGATACTCCCCTTAATGACCTACTCAATGAAGTACTCCCCTTTGAAGATGATATACAACTAAAGCAAAAAGTAGCTACAAAGTAATAACAACACCGAAAGAGAGAGACAAAAGAGTTGGATTGTGAGTATCGATAAACTTAAACAACTCAAGGACTTCCGTAACTTCTTATATGTAGTTTGGAAACACTTGAACCTACCTGATCCTACTGGATTACAATATGACATTGCAGACTTCATGCAACACGGTCCTAAACGATCTGTTATCATGGCGTTCCGTGGAGTAGGTAAGTCTTGGATATGTTCTGCCTATGCTGTACATCAACTCCTCCTAGACCCCACTAAGAACATCCTGGTTGTATCTGCTTCTAAGAACCGTGCTGATGACTTCTCCACCTTTACCTTGAAAATCATACATGACATTCCTGTTCTTCAAGGTCTAATCCCTAAAAAGGATCAAAGGTTCTCTAAGATAGCCTTCGATGTTGGTCCTGCTCCAGCTGCTCACGCACCTTCCGTTAAGTCCCTTGGTATATCCTCCCAGCTAACAGGTAGCCGTGCAGACATTATCATTGCTGATGACATCGAAGTACCTAATAACTCTGCTACTCAAGGAATGCGTGATAAGCTAGATGAACAAGTAAAAGAGTTTGAAGCTATTCTAAAGCCCTTAGACACCTCTAGGATTCTCTTTCTAGGGACACCCCAATGCGAGGACTCTATTTATAACAAACTGCGTGAGAGGGGCTATGACGCTCGTATATGGACCTCTGAGTATCCAAGTGAAGACTTAGTACTTAAGAACTACGATAACGATATTGCTCCGTACTTAACTGAAAGGATAACAGATGAGACAGTAGGACGATCTACAGAACCCTCTAGGTTTACTGATCTAGACCTTGAAGAAAGAAAGCTGTCGTACGGTAGGACTGGGTATGCTTTACAGTTCATGCTTAACCCTCGTTTGTCGGATGCTGATCGGTATCCTTTAAAGGTTAACGATTTAATTATAACAGATGTGGATGTAGACCTAGCTCCTGAAAAGATTATGTGGTCCTCTGATCCATCCTTTGAAAATAAAGATATTCCTAACGTAGGTCTAGGTGGGGATAGATTTCATAAGCCCTTTAAGATATTAGGTGATATGATTGAGTACACAGGGTCTGTGTTGTCTATTGACCCTAGTGGTAGAGGTAAGGATGAAACAGGATATGCTGTTGTTAAGATGCTTAACGGTCAACTCTTTGTTCCAGAAGCTGGTGGGTTAAAAGGTGGATATGATGAACAAACTCTTAAACAACTAGTTTACATTGCCAAGACTAATAAGGTTAACAAAATTATTATAGAGTCTAACTTTGGAGATGGTATGTTCATGGAACTACTTAAACCTTTGTTTATGACTACCTATCCTTGTTCCATTGAAGAAGTAAGACATAACAAACAAAAGGAACTTAGAATCATTGATGTCCTTGAACCTGTCCTTAATCAACATAAACTTATTATTGATCCTTCTGTTGTTCAACAAGACTATAAGAGTGCTCAGTCCTATCCTATTGAACATCAAGCTAAGTATATGCTTATCTATCAACTATCAAGGATAACAAAGGATAAAGGTAGCCTTATTAACGATGATAGATTAGATGCTCTCTCTATTGCTGTTAACTATTGGGTAGAACAAATGAATCAAGATGTTAACAATAACATTAACTATCGTAAACAGGAACTCCTGGACAAAGAACTAACGTCCTTTGTAGATACATTTAACAAATCTAAAGGCTCTTATAACAGTAACCTTTGGATGTGATTAATGTAAGTGCTTCGGTAGTTAGTTTAAATACATATCTTTACAGATACTACTTTTAAAAGAGGGTCGACCCTGACGAAGACCCTCCTCCTTTTAAAGACTTTATTAATCATATATGTTAAAAAGAAAGATACTATTGGTCTTTAGACACACCTAGCCTTAAAAAGTTTTTTAATAAAGAGAAGGTTAAAGAAGGTCTTTGTCTTGGTC
>Ga0209601_1001560_pt1 | contig 15630 bp, 9 predicted proteins | sample COGITO_mtgs_1104_4_FD_184796 | JGI IMG/M metagenome (GOLD analysis project Ga0209601, IMG submission 184796) | Pelagic marine microbial communities from North Sea - COGITO_mtgs_110426 (SPAdes) (version 2) | ecosystem: Environmental > Aquatic > Marine > Epipelagic ...
ATTGGGTTTCCAGAAATTTTCAAGTATACGTCTTCGTCGCCCATATTGTATACTAGGGGTCTACTCTAAAAGCTTGGCTGCAAAGGACCACTATGTTAGCCTCTAACCCATTATTGCATACTTTCAATGTTCTAAATTTCATCTCTATATCCTTATCCGCCGCATCTGCAATAGCTTTTAAATCTTCTAGATTCATGTCTATATTAAACATCTTTGATCCATTGTCCGAACCTGCTTGAATTCTAAACGTATTGAACTTCTTCTCGTCCTCCATATTAAGACTTGGTTTGTCGCTAGATGTTAATGGGGAAATCGAGTAGCTTAAATGTCCATCTTGGTTTTCTCCATCTACGTCGTATCCTATAAACGATGCTGCTAAACTTGTATTATTTATTGCCATAATTATCCTATAAAAGTTAAAGATCCTGTGTTATCGTATGATGCGTCTAAAGTACCGATGCCACTATATTTAATTATATTTAAATCTACAGAATCAGCAAAGTATTTTTTCTTTACCATTTGGATATTTAAGTCATCATCTCCAGTAAGAACAACATAACCCGAATAGCCAGTTAGATTAATAGAAGGTATATTAAAGAAGCCAGTGCATTTAGCAAATCCAGTATTGTTAATACCAGTAAGAATCTCATACTCTCCAGTAAAGGTCTTTATATAGTTTGGAATAGGGAAGCTATAACTCAAAGATTCTAAGTCAGCAGGATTAACAAAATCAGTATAAAATCCAGTTCCAATAAAAGAGCTATTTAAGTTTCCAGTGAATGGAGTTATAGGAACATTTCCAGAAGATAGTAAAAATACCTCCTGTCCTGTTGGTACTACTGAATTTATAAACTGCGGCAGTCCAGTTTGAATTCCAGAGAAATTAAACTCTCCGCTTCCTGGGTATACTATTCCAGTAATGTTTCCAGATATTACTCCAATTCCAATCTTGACTCCCGTTTTTTGTAAGTTTCTTTGAGTGAAGTTTAATATTCCAGTGTAATCAAACGATCCAGTTAATATCCCAGTTGCAAAGTTGAATCCCTTTCTAACTCCCGAATATATAAAATTATCTGCATAAGAATCCTCAAACCCTCCTACTGGTTGGTCAAAGGTTATTGTCTGCAAATTCACTCCACTAAATGGAAGCATATTGAGAATGGCTTGGTCGAATTCGCCAGACTGCTGTCCAGCAAGGATCGTAATAGGGTCTATTCCAGTTCCACTTGCTATGGTTGGCACATAGCCAGTGACTGTAGCATCTAGGTCTACAATATTGCCATCGAAGTCTAAATTATCTATATACCATTTGGCAGGCCCAGTTTGGATTCCCGTGAACCCACTAGTATAAATATCACCAGTTAGGGTTTCTTCAAAGAATCCTGTACCTGTTACAAATTCAGACGGGAAGGAAAAGTCCACCCCGCCACTCATTATTCCTGAGTATGGAAGATTTGTTCCTTGGGTTGTAGTCTCTAGCCCATTCTCTAGTAACGTATAAAGTCCCCCACTCTGTCTTGTTACGTACTTTGCATCTTTAGAGAAAGAATTTTCATGCGAACTAGAGTTTAATCCAAGCGCCAAAGCGGCTCCAATTGGATAAGTCATTTGGGGAAAAGATGTAAATCCTATTCTTGAAAATGGTTGCGTTAAAGTATATCCAACCTGATCACAGCGTTTCTTAAGAATACCGCTAATCTCTTCTATACTACTTTGATAAGTAGGTATTCTGAATCGCTCTATCTCTTCATAATATGAAGAGCTATATTGGTCAACATATTGATATTGATTATTATCGACTCGCTTAGCCAAAAGATAAATAGTATTAGACAAAAAAGCTCCAGTATTAACATCAAAACTATTGACGCTTTTATCTCCAGCAAAGTTTCCAGTCATTTGAGTGAATATTTCGTTGGGTACGTTACTCCTAGGAAAAAGATTTCTATCTTGAAGGGCATGTAAAATTCCACTAACTTGACCAGTTCCTTCAATATTTCCGACTCCAGACATTCCAGTGCCTTGAACTGTAACATTTTCAACAAATCCAGTCATTTTAAATCCAGTTTGGAATCGATTAAATCCACTAGTATAACTAAGAGCGCCTGGAACAGATGTCGCTACTCTATTGGTAGTAACTCCAGTTGGATATATGGTATCGGCAGATAGTAGATATCCACTAGCATCAGTCGGTGAAGAGTAATTTGTTAAAAATCTGCGAAATCCCTGCCCAGAGCTATCGAAGAACGTATTAAACTGACGAGGGCCGAACTCAGGTGGATTCTTGCTGTTGTCGGTGTCCTGAAAATAGAAGTAATTAAACCCACTAGGTTCCAAATCTTCGCTGTTTGAAGTTATTAGAAAGTAGACATTAAAAGGATCGTATTCGGATATAAACGAAGATGTAAATCTCTCATTGAAATCAGTAGTTGAATTAAGGTTTATGCCGTCTCCTTCTTTATAGATCATATCTAAAAAGTTATTCCCAGTATAAACAGTAATTCTGTAGTTTCTACTTTTTTGGCTTTTGTAAACTCCAGTTCCAGATAAAAAGTACTTAGGACTTATGCCAACTCTCATGGATGACGGATCGAGATTGACAGTACCACTCAGCAATCTTCTATTGAGCCATACTGGGTTATGAATATATGAACCCCTGCCTGCATCGTTATTAGAAAATGATAATATAGGGGCCTTTTCGTTGGTGTGATCAGAATATAGAAGTATTCCACTGTTGCCACTAAAAATAAAGGGATCAAATCTTCTATAAACGCTGGAAACGGGGATTCCGTAAGAATTTCCATTCAAAGAAATGCTATCGTCAAGAAGCGCTCCAGTGTTTGTTAGATACCGACCAGTTGCCCCACTTGCCCCATTGAAAATTATATCTTTTACTGGTTCAGAAATTGAGCCTATGAGGCCAAGTCCAGTATATCCTATACCAGTAATTTCTTGAGGATGCACATATGCGCCAGTTCCTGAATACTGAAACTCACCAGTAAAATCAACTCTACCAGAAAGAGTGTCTTCTCCTCCAACTATGAATTGAGATTCGAAGTTGTTTTGTAGTCGAATAGAGTCAAACCGATACTCATATTCTCCCGTCATCAACACATCAGGGATCGCATTTTGACCTCCCAAATACTGATCTCTTCCTGTAATAACATTCGTAGTTGAAGTAGTTATCCCGCTCAAATTGGAGGCCTTTGCGATATAATTGTAAACAAAGTCTATCCCAGTAAAACCTGCAGCACTATCCGATAATATTCCAGTTACTATACCGCTTCCAGTTAAAACTCCAGTGCCTTCCACGTAATCAGTTCCAGTTACACCAGTTCCAGAAAGTACCGATCCAGTTAAACCTGGATCTTCTGGCAATAATCCAGTTGCTATTCCAGTTAAAATTCTGTCAGATAGATCTATCGTCCAGCCATTATTAACAAAATTTCCTAGGTAATCTCTAGTGTCCATCGGAAAGGTTCCAATGAGGTCAAAAACCCCAGTTCCAGTCCCTATGAATGCCCCTGGACTATCGATAATCTTAAATCCACTAATGGTAGTGGTTATATCTAAGCCAGCCTGATCTCCTGGGTAATACGCAATCCCATCAAATGCGCCAGTTGCAAATCCGCTAAATCTACTGGCATATTCCTTATTTCTTGTTTGATTTGATGTAGCGGTAAACGACTGAACGTCGAAGGAAAAGCAAAGAGAGTCATTTTTCGATGTTACTATCGGTTCTCCGTCAGTATTATTTCCACTAAGTATTATTCCAGTCGTAAAGCTTGGAAATAGAGACTGTTGACCAGTAAATCTAATAGCGCCAGTTTCAGTGAAGTTATATCCTCCACTAACATTCCTTATGAATCCAACATCTAATCCAGTTACAATCCCACTAGAGGACGTTAAAAATGGATACGACATTTCTCCAGTAGCAAATACTGTTTCTCCAGTATAAATCTGAGATGGTATATTTCCAGTATAATTAATTTCAAGACCAGTGCTATAGCCAGAGAGTGTTAAATACCCGCCGCCCAAGCTGGACTCAATCATTCCAGTTAAATTGCCAGTGCCTATTATATTTCTAGAAATATCAAATCCTGGAATTGACCCAGTTATTTTACCAGTTTTAATATCATAGTCAGCGTAACCACCATAGCCACTAATATTACCAAATGTAAAATGAAGTCCGAATGGATCATCTGTAAGATTTGGACCGTATCTTTCAGAAAATAAAACATTATAATTAAATATTCCAGTAGAATCCAAAAAGTCTGACCCCAATAAACTCAACAGGTACTCGTATTCCCTCGTAAAACTAATTAAGCCGCTTTTTGTAAAAGTTCCAAAGTCTGAAACAAAAGATATTGGTATCAGTACTCCAGTTCCAGTAGTGACATTTGAAATTTGATTAATTAAAAAGTCTCTACTAGATTGACCCTCTATTATTCCAGTATTTTGTCCAGTATTGAAATTGAAAAAGTTAGATAATTCTTCAAATTTTCCAGAAAATATATTAAATGATATTCCCTCACTAGAATTATTGCTAACCTTTAAACTTCCAGTTAAATTACTATTTTCGAATATTCCACTAATACTAATTACTGGCTCTACTCCCATTAAACTAAGTTCCGAAACTACTCCATTTTCAGTAAAGTTATTTATGTAGCCAGTGCCATTTTCATGGTAAGAATTTATAAGTACATTATTAACGAAATAATTATTATAATTCCCAATTTTATTCCCAGAAACGGAGAAAGTATCTTGATTCTTGTAAGAGTAGAAAAAGTTATTATCAGAATCATAAAGCTTTCCGCTTTCGCCACTAAAAACAATCCTATCTTCAATAGAGCCATCTCCAGTATTTATAAATGAAAACCCAAATGAAATATGATCGTCCCTTTGAGGCCGTATAAAGGCTTGATAAGAAAAGTTTCCTGACTGGGTTCCAATTGAGAATGACATGTCTTTTTATTTTTTGATGAATTTTAAAAGCTTTTCCCGATTCGAAGGTAGCACCTCTATATTTCGGGTATTTAAAGAACTTTTTACTGAATACACATTCTTCTTTGGAGGTAATGAATTTGGATTGCCGACAATAACTGCACCCCTTGGCTGAGTTATTAATTCTTTACTAGGTAAAGTAAAGTTTCTATTGCCAATCGTATAAGTAGTTTTTACGCCATTACTACTAATACTTATATCTACGTTTTGCAGCCCCTTTTCTATAGAAGCGGTATAATTTGGTATATCTATATTATTAATTGTAAAAGTTTTTTGGACTTTTTTCTGCGTTATAGTATATCCCAAGTTTGGGTAATTAGTTAATGATCCTCCTATTCTAGGACTATTACCAAGCCTTATATTATTACCGTCTACTTGAATTATATCCGATAAGGCCGCTACTTGATTTGGTGATGTATCCAAATCGACGTCAGTCCTAATTGTATTAGAATTATAACTTGGCTGAGTAAAAGCTATTGACTCTAAAGCAGCTGTAAAATTCTCTTCTCCTCCTTGATCTCCTCCTCCTCCTCCATCATCAATGCTGCCCCTTATATCGATTCTTTGACCCTCCACTCTCAGAGTCTGCTTTAACTCGTATTTAAAGTTTATTCTTTCAAATATATTAGTGAAGTTTATATTCTTAAGAACTGCTGCAAACTTCAAATTTGGATTATATCCGTCACTTCTAGCCTTGTATCTAGCGGAACTACTTACTTCTAAAAATATTACAGACTTATTTAAATTTAATGATTTAACACTATCATAAACGTCGAAAGACAAATCCCACGGAATGGTTGCATATATTCTATGATTACTTTCAGCTGCACTCTTCCTATCTGGATTGACATATTCAGTTATATCCTCTCTGTCATACTTTAAATCCGCACCAATAGCCCAATTGTATCTAAAATATTGGGCTTCAGCTAGATTATTCTCGTAGGTCAAGAATTGCGCAAATTTTTGCTTTACAGTTTCCACTGTGACTGTATCGGAAATATCTGACTCAATATATGAGATTATGTTATAATCCTCATATAAATCATCCTTTGGATCAAAAGCCTTTTTTTGCTTAGGGTTCAAAGTATAGACCTGTTCATATCCAAATACACTTGAATATGAATTTGGATCTTTCTTGCACAAGTACAAAGCAGCGTAAGCAAAAAAAGACTCTCCTACCGCAGCAGCTTTGCCTAGATTTATAGCAAATCCTGGATTAGCCCAATACTGATCTGGCCTGTCAGTAGGCCTATAAAGATATATCTGTGTATCTGATTTCTCTTCAAATTCTCCATACTTAGTTTCTCCGCCTCCACCAGTGCTTGTTGTATTTCCGCCTCCTCCACCAGCATCTATATTTTTACCAGGCTTTCCGTAATAAACGGAGTGACCTTTTGATATAGTATCTCTCAATGAGAATGAGTTTTTTTCAGATATGAAGTTAACTTCGTTAGGGAAAACTGGAGAAATACTTTCAGTAAGATCTATAAACTGTATCTTACCAGACTCATTAAAAAAAAAGGTAAATCCATATATTGAACCCCAAGAACTTAATACGTTTCTTAAAGTACCAGTAGTTTCCTTCAATAGGCTATTATCGTGTCTGGCTAAAGCAACATCTATATTTTCAATTTTCCCTCGAATTTTTCCCAACAGCTCCTCAAGGTTATATAAATAATCTGGGAGCTGCCTGACATCCTGAGAGGAGGTTGATCTAGTTAGTGGAATCGAATCTCCACCTAATTCCGACGATTCTTCTAATGTAAAGTATCCTCTGCCAACTAGTATTAAAGACTCGTCCGTTGCTGTTGCGTTAAAATTTCTCCCCAATAAAGCAACAAACTTTTTGTCTAAAAGAAGAATCGACTTGTCGTTATAAGTGACGGTCAAAATTCTTCCACTAACACTATCGTCTATGGAGTACTCTATCGCAACCATATTTAGTTCTCTTGATCCTAGATTTATCTTATCACTATCAAAAACATTCAAACTATCTTCGCTTATAGTGTAAGCTCCATTCTCGCTCGAAATAGTTAATGTTAACTGCGTGACTTGCGTCCCAAAGCCAATAGAATAAGATGCACTAATTATTAGTCCACCGTACGCTGAAGTACTCCCATTCAAAGTAACCTTATCTGTTTTTCTTATCGCCATTCCTTTATTTTATTACACTTAATTATAGTCCATTTTAAACTTAATCAAACTAAAGATCGAAAAAGCCACTGGCTCCAGTTAGATAAGATCTATATACTGATCCAGTTGATAGCTCGCTCTGATAATTTCTATTAACAAATAGAGATTTTACTCCGCTTGGAATAAGCTGCTTTTTATTAGATATTAGATCTGAAGATTCACTAGTCTCTAAATATAGATCACGGCGCAGCCTCAGCCTTCCAAAATAATTGGTAGAGGAGCCTCTAAAGAATTTCCCCGAAGATGGTATGATATTAGACTGGTGTTGACCACTCTGAACTCTAAAGCCAATAGCTAAAATTTCTTTAGTTGAGTCAGATGTTTTTATTGCGGTGAACGAGTTGTTAATTGCGTCTCCAGTATAATCCAATCCAGACGCTAACTTATACCCTTTTTTGAAAAACAAGTTATCGTGTACGCTTATATTGTTGTTGCCACTAAAGACACTTTTTACTGCAAAGTCATTAGCATCGTAAAATACTTTTGAGTCAGTATTATTACCGCTTAATATTACCTTACCTGGTTCTATTGAACCAGATTTATAAAAATTTTCTAGACCAGCTGATGTTATGGTAGAGTTTGAAAATCTCAAAAGACCATTAGAAAAGACTCTAAATTCGGACCCATCATACTCTTGATTAATTGAAAATCCAGTCCCATCTAAGCTTGCAAGAGATGTCTTGTTTAAGAAATTGAAATTTCTAAATTCATTAGAATAATCGTCTTCTTTTTCATATAAAGCTAAAGAGTTAAAGCTATTTATTCCAGTCTCTTCTTGACCAAACGATTGATCAAAATACTCGCCAAGATAAATAGTTTCACTCATTCCATACTCAGAAAGCTGTCTTCTGTCGCCACTCATAATATTCTTAAGTCCAGAAATGTCATTGTTGCCAGTATTGAAAATAGTAGTAGCTCTTAACCCACTAGACAAGAACCCAGTGATGTTAACGTTTTGATATATATCCGTTCCATTGATAACTTCATCGGTTCCAGAGAATTGACGAATCAACCCAATTACGCCAGTTGAATCTAATGTAACAACCTTTCTATATATTGGAACTTCTTCGTTTCCTATGCAATACTGCGGTAAGTTTTGTAAGAACTCTATCTTTTCCTCTCCAGGTGCTATAACTCCCGTTTCAACAACATATTGATAAATGTCAGAGTAACCAGTAGTATATCCAGTGCCAGTCAAAATGCTGTTTGTAGAAAGTATGCCAGTTACTCCAGTTAAATTATATTCATAGCCACTAACTCCTCCAGTAATTCCAGACTCTATCAAGAAAGGAATCCCACTCTTGGTGTCCGACCAAAAGCCCGAAGCCAGTATGTTTGCATCTACAGTTGAAATGTTTTGATTTAAGTATACAAAATCGTCCATAAAGCCAGAATAGCTTTTTTGATTTTGCCCACTACCAATTAAAAATTTATTACAAGGAAGAATTTGGTCGGATATAACGCTTTTTATTTCACTCTCAAAAGATTTCGTACTATTATTATAAGCTAAAAAGTAAATTGAGTCATCGAATTTTCTTAATCCTATTAAGTTTTTATCTGATAGCTGCAACAAGCTAGTTTGTATATCGTATCTTTGGTTTTGATTATCAAAATATTCAAAATACATTTTATTTGCAGAATTTATCCCAAAAGAATATCCACTTTTTATAACGTTGTCGTCAAAACAAGAAAATAAAACTCCATCTCCAGTATAACGCTTATCTTGAGATAAGAGTACGGTAAAATCTCTAGAGAATAAATCTTTTTGATTATTTATTTCTAAATATCCGTAATTAAAATTTCCAGAATTTCCATTTCCAGTAAAGCTATCAACGTTTCCTATTATAGAAGCAGAGTTTGAGCTTAAAATATTTATATCTTGCCCAATAAAAAAAGAAGCAAAGTTTACAGAATTGTATCCTGAAACATCGACGTCCTCTAATATTATAAAAGAAGAGTCTTGCGTAATTAAGGGGCTTCCTGACTGTGTGACTAGCTGAGTATAAAATTCATCACTAAAATTATTAAAGTCATAGTATACTGGCATGTTGCCTGTATCTAGTTTTAATATTCCAGAATAAATGTAGTTTATGCCCCTTAAGCCCATATATTTATATTACACCTTTTATTCTGCATCCTGCGAAAATTGCCTAGACCTGTCTTTAATCTTTATACCCATCTTATCGGCTTCTTCATGCGTCATGCCAACCACATCTACATCTTTTCCGCCAGACACTTCTTCTAGCTTGGACCTGGAATTTGCTAATCTAATAATTTCGTCAGGATCTTCGCTTTTTATATTTGGATACCTCTCAAAGATTGTTGTAAAAGTTTTTGCGTAATTAGCTAAATTAGTTTGATGGAAAGAGAGTTTGCAAATAGGTTTTCCAAAATACTCAAAAGCATTATTACATATTCTCCAACTAGAAGTAAAAAACTCTTTAGTAGATACCGTTTTTATACTTTGCATAGAAATATTTTTAAGACATTCCGAATGTATTCTAAAGTATTTTTGCACATCTAAAGATGGGTCCTGCTTATCGTCTTCGCTAAGCAAAGGTTCTTCAAATTTTTTATCTTTAAAAAGACTATTTAATAAATAATATTCATTCAGCCTCCTATCGGCGATACTCTCACAAGAATGGGCTAGAAAAGAATTTTTTTTATTAATTAAAATAAACAGCTTTTGCTCAAGCTCATCAATATAATCTAATTGAACCTTCTTCTGAGAATGGAGAAGAAGTTTCTGAGAGCTTTGCCTAGTATGATCTATTAGTCGTTCTAAATCTTCAATTTCATAATCTTCCTGCTTAGACCATAGATCCTTGGACTTCGCTTGATCTAACAGCTCTTCATTATTCAATACCTTCTTTTTCCTGAGATTTTCGTAGAAAGCATCATATTCACATTCAAAATCTACATAGTCGTCTAGAGTCAAATGCTTAATATAAAAATTTTCATCTTTATAATAAGAGAAGCCTTTTAATATGTCAGAAAGAGCTGAACGAAGCTTCGACTCTTCTTTCAATTAGCCCTCCTTTTTTTTCGAAACTTCTTCTAAAGGTTCCTCTTCAGCTTCTTCTGCAGGTTCTTCTACAGTTTCCTCTTCAGCTTCTTCCGAAGGCTCTTGCTCTTCTTCAAAGTAGGAGTCATAATAGGATTGAAACTCCGCCTCCGTCTGAGCGAGATCTAGATACCATATTGTAAACAAGAATACAAACCTATCGATAACTGAACTCCAGAATTCCGATTCATCTCCACCCCTTAGATCGTCAACTTTCTCATATTGTAATATAGCTCTTTTTTGGAAATCTTCTTCATCGACATCAAAAATTGGATCTCCATCCAAATAAGAGTAATTTAACATACAGAAGTCAACAGTCTTATCTCTGGATTTAATCTCTGCCGTATTATCATATATTGCAGAATAATAAGATGTGAATTTACGCATATCCTCTTGTATTTGTACAATTTTAGCGTAAAGCTCAAACTTCTTTTCGGAGTTTGATTTTTCTCTGATCAACTTTTCTTGATTTTGCGCTAATTCCTTTTGCAGATTAAAATAATAAGCCTGATCTTTCTTTGGTAGGGCGGTATCGCTATTATCAGCATAATACTTGTCTACGGAAGCTTTTGTCTGAACTCCCATGTTCATTAACTTTGAGAGCATGGCTGCGTAGTAAATCTCTATTTCCTCTCTCTCGGTTCTATTAGGTTGCTTGAGCGTGAACTCGTAATCCTTGTCCTTATTTTTTTCCTTAAAACTAAATAATTTTTTCATTTATTCTCCTGAGTTTAATTTTGTATAATTCTCTCCCTGATCCCTAAAGAAACGAATAGTATCATTGCCCTTATCTAAAACTCGATTTCTTATTTTTTCGAAATCGTCGTCCTCTATAGAGTATTTTTCCTGTATATCCTCTAATTGATAAAGGAAGTCCTTGAACAAATGCTTGATACACCTTTCGCCCAAAAACTCAAAATAATAAAAATCCTTTTCTTCCATTCCTATATCTATATACAGACATTTAACTAGTATGTGAAATAGTTAAACCCTAAAATCATTTACAACTGAATAGTTGGGAGCCGTAAAAAGATTCTTATTACTTTCAAAAGAGTATTTTGAATTTAGAGTTATCGATAGTGGGTCCCCAGTACCAATCGATACTCCTTCTAAATTTAAAGATTGAAGCTTCCCGTATTCGCTAAGCATATCATTCGACTTCACTTTCAATGAGGATACCAATTGATCCATAGACAGAGAACTTCCAGTTTCAAGTATAGCATTTAAGGATATGTCTAAATATGCTCTGTTTTTAATTTCCAAATCAATTGTATCATATTTTCCACCCTTGCCTGGAAGTGCGCTTGACGCTATAGAAATCTTAGACGGAGTAAATGATAGAGACGTCTTTACTTCCTTAAAAAAGTCTTCCTCTGGAGCGTCTTTATTATCAAATGACTGATCGAAATTTATAGCGAATGTATCAGAGTCCCTTGAAAATGAGTCAGCAGTAACTCTATTGCTTAAAGACTTTGGTGCATTTCCTCCGAAAAAAGCATTAAACTCTCCATTAGCTATATCGAATATATTTATATCCTCAAAAGCGCTTTGTATAAGTCCAGACCTTATAGACTTATCGGCAGATGATGTTACAGACCCTCCTACAGAAACGGAGACTAAAGAGGTTCCACTATTGATCGAAATGTTTGTATCAACTCTAACCTGATCCCGTATAGATTCATCATCACCAAATGAGTATGAGAAGTTTATATAGTTATTAAATAGGTCTTCAGTAATATCCTTCTGCAGTGGCTCTTGTGCAATAGATGTTGAACCAAATTGATTTATCAGAAATTCACTAGCCGTAGAGAACCAATCATAAGTTAAAAATCTATTCCTAATTATAGATATTGGATCACCTATGCTTCCCTCTAATCTACCTTTTATTGAGATAGAATTTGGAGCGTCAATAGATGATTCTATATCTGCCGAATATCTTAATATACCAGAGTTTCCATACAAATCAGAAGAGTAACTTTCAGTTACACTATAAGTTCCTTGAACTCTATCTATACTTTCTTGCAAAGAATTTAAATTTAAAGAGTAGTCCGAATCCTTGCATATAAAGTGAGGAGAAATGAAAGTTTGAGTAGATCCAGTCCTTTGCCTAACGTAGTCTATTGCATTCTGTAATGAAGATGATTTGTCATATGAATCGGCTTGAGGAGTTTCTATGCCCTTTGCGCTTATAAGGTGAGAAATTGAAACTATTCCATCATTACCTTCTTCAAACGACCAACTCTCCTGTGGATCTATAACTCCATAATTATCACCAAAATAATCTACTGGGTAAGCAGTAAAGTTAATATTATAATCAATAATTTTATTATATTTGCTTTGCCCAAAGTCGATAGAATCAATCTTTACTCCGCTCCTTACCATTACCTCTGCTTCATAAGGCTTAAAATCCTTAACTATAAAAATTCCAAAGTCTTTTGAAAACCCGCTAATCAGCTTCAATTGCTCTGACCTAAGATCATTGAAGTCCCTTCCAGTAAGCTGACCATTTAGAGAGTACGATTCCTCACTCCCAAAGTTTTCCCCATACTTTAAAAAATTCTCCTGACTACTCAAGAATGGTGTTGGTTGATCACCAAAGTCAAAGCTATCGTAAATTATTTTAGTTGGAGTCATAATGTAGCTCTATTCCTAACCAGTTTGTTGAATTTATATTTTACAGATACTTCTAATGCATTTTCCTCTAAATTGTATTGGTAAGTTGCGCCATCAATATAAGTATCATTATAGTTCTTTACATGCTCATTAGCTACACCCTTTGCCTGGTCAAGAAGATCATAAAGCGTATCTTCCTCTTGTCCATTTATAGATATTTTTAAGTCTCTAGATCCCTGATTTGTAGTATCGATTTTTTGTACAAATTGTTTCTCACCTAAGGCGGAGAAATTGGCAAATGTATTAATTGAATCGTCATCGTTAACCGAAATAGAAACTCTTCTTCCGCTTATTAGAGAAGAGTCATCGGAAAAGTTATATTTATAGTCTATAGAACTTCCATTCGTTTTTTTATTATAAGAACAATCCTCTAGGCTCAAATCTTTAATACCGCCCCGCTCCTGATAAAAACTATAACATCTTCCATAGATATTTTCTTTTTCTATATTGTAGCCATTCACAGAGTTTTGCATTTTTTCTGCCTCAGATTCGCCTCTTCCCAATATACTTGCTTCCTCAGAAATCTGCATAATGTCTCCTAGTCTTTGCATGGAGAGTGTTGAATTCAAAATATAATTTTCTCCATAATTAGAATCAGCATCGTTAAAGGATATTATGTAGTTAGCCTCGCCAGCAAAATTATCAATAGTTTGAGAATTAGAAATGGCTCCAGAAGGTAGAGCTGAGGAATTACCATATGCTAGATAAGTTTCACTACATCTACCATAAGATCCGCTTATTTCACTTTTTATAGCTTCGGATAGATCGACTTCTATAGAAAAGGATTTTGCCTTTATTGAGCCATTTTCAGAAACAGAGATTATTCCGTCTGCTTGTTTTGTGAAGTTATGAGAGCGCTTTACTGAATATTTTTCAAATCCAGAAGTATATGTAGAAAATTTTCTAGAAATACTAACCGAGTTGTTTACTAAATCGTAGGATTCATTAAATTTCTCGTCTACTGCCCCAGTAAAAAAATTCTGTCCAGGAAAGCTATCTAAAAGTTCAAAGGGCGGTTCTACTGTTTGAAAAATTTCCGTAGCTAAACCTTTTGCTCTTTGAATAGGGGTGATTATCACTCCATCGCCACTAGCATATTTAATATTTATACTATGCGTATAAGAAAATTGATCACCATCCCTGTTAATATTAAAATCTTCAGAAAAATCCTCAAGCAGGTATGGAGATTCTAAAATGGTGTTTCCAGTTACTAAGGGAGCTAATCCGCTATAATATTTACCAGAAAGATTGCTTAAATTTCCAGATTGGAAGCCTTCGATTGATAGATTGTAAGTAGAGTACTGTAAAGAGTTTGCATCGTTATTACTAAAACTTAATACCCTACCTTTTCCGAAGTCATTTCCATTTAGTATTATCGGCTGATAATCTTGAAGACCAGTTCTAAAAAACTCAGAAGCGCTAACTAATCCGCTTACACCAATATCATTTTGAAGATCTATGAAATATCCCTCTATCTCATACTCAACTCTTGAACCGAATCTAAAATTGGAATTTAAGAATTGATTTGTTTTTTTAAAACCTAATAAACTAGCATTATTAAAATTCACTTTTATAATTATTCACTGATCGTGTCTACAATTGATTCTAAATTTCTCCTAAACTCTTCAACCGCTTCTTCTACTGAACCCAACCTAGCTATGCTGCCTTCTGGAAGCTTTATATCTATATTAGTAACAACATCAGTGGTTTTGATTACTCCCTCTGCAATCTTTTGACTTAGATTATTAGATGCTTCAATAAATTGCTGTTGAGTAAGAGTATTTGCATTTAATTTTTCTACTAGAGTGGCTATAGCATCTCTATTTATCACCGCTTCGGCCTCCTGTATCTTGAGTGCAGCTAATACATTTGCTGCAGAGTCTGCTGCGGTGGCAGATTCGTTGCCTCCTTCTACAACTGGTGGCGCTCCAGGAAGCCTACCTTCGGTTGGAGTAACCTTACTTAATAGTGAGCCTAATGTTGGGCTGACCTCCCTAAGGGATTCGACAATATCACCTAAACCTTGGTTAATTACTTCAAAGCCACCAATCTCTTCACCTGTATTAGTTTCAATCTTAACTAGTTCGTCTAAGTCCAGTCTAACACCCTGATCAGACAAACGGTCAAATACACGTTCTAATCTTCCAGGTAAATCCGCAAGCCCTTCAGGAGTTCTATCCCCTTTACTCAACTCTCGTTCAAAAATGCTCCTAGCTCTTTTACTCTGTTCATCGGTTAGTTGACCCCCTTCAGCTTTTGATCTAGTAACAAGATTAAACTGCTCTCTAATTACATCAGCCGCCCCCTTTAATGCTTGAGCCTCTGGAGAATTCTTATCAGCCAGCACTTCTCTAACTGGATTTGCTCCATTATCTCCACCATATTGACCCAATCCTAAGAAAGTTTTTCTCATTCCCGTTCTAATTTCTTCAGTGAGGCTATTAGCTGCCCTATCTTCACCAAATAATTGTGAAAGGTTCTGACCTCCCGTCTTTGACCCTAAATCGTTTAATGCTGCTTGAGCAACTCTCTGATTTTCAGCCTGTTGATTGAGAGCTACTGTATCTGCAAGTGACTGATTTGTATTTGCGACAAGAGCATCTCTATTTCCTGCTAGTTCAATTGCCAATTTTGCAAGCTCTTGTTTCAAATCCTTATCATCTGTCTTTCCTATTAGAGAGTTTATATCGCTAATTGAG
>Ga0209601_1001580_pt1 | contig 15494 bp, 9 predicted proteins | sample COGITO_mtgs_1104_4_FD_184796 | JGI IMG/M metagenome (GOLD analysis project Ga0209601, IMG submission 184796) | Pelagic marine microbial communities from North Sea - COGITO_mtgs_110426 (SPAdes) (version 2) | ecosystem: Environmental > Aquatic > Marine > Epipelagic ...
TCCATTTCTTTAAAAGTTCCTGAACTGTTGGAAATGATGATCTAATGTCTGAAATAGCTATTTTACAACCCAAGACTTTGTCAATAAAAACCAAATCATCCTGAATAGAATTCATTACATGAATTGGGTCTAGACCATAATACCCAGTATGCATATAACCGGTCATACCTTGGTCGTCAAGACCTTTGACTTTCGCATACAATGATTTTGGACTTCTTGTAACTCCATCTGTACCCAAAAGACCTACAACAGTTGTTGTGCCTATGGAAAGCAAATCTTTAGCGGTTAACTCATTCGTCATTGAACCAAACCCACGCTTACCACCTGCTCCAAGAACATGAACATGTTGATCAATAAATCCTGGAGTAACAATCTGATTATTTAGATCTACAGTTGTATAATTTAATCCGGTAATAGATAAATTTTCCTCTATTGCGATAATAGCTGAACCCGAAACCAATATATCAGTATTTCCAATTTCTTTTGGGGAATACAATCGAGCATTTTTAAATAAAATCATAACAACATTATTTGAATTAAAAGCATTAACATCAAAGCAACTGTTATTGGAATTGCATTTCTTTTTACAATTTCCGAAACTGAAACATCTGCTATAGAAGACGTTGCTAAAATAACCCCACTGATAGGAGAGACTGTTCTACCTAAAGAAGCAGCTAAATTCATTGGAAGAATAAGATTAATACTATTTACACCAAACTTAGCAGCAATACTAGGAATTAATGGACCAAAGGAGAAAAATGCTGCATTTCCACTACCCATAAGAATTGAGGATAAGAAAACCAATAAAGTAAACACAACTAAGACCAAGGAAGACCCCAATCCTAAATACTGAGCTCCATCAATCATAGCTTGAATAAAACCCAATGATATAAGTCCTTTTGCAAATACACCAGCGGTAATAACCAATGTAACAACTGACACAAAAATATTAGACATCCCTTTCCAAAAAACCTTGGAACTATCCATAGCGCTCTTTATAGATTTCTTTTTTAATGAGAAAGCAATCAACGCAATGGTCCATGAGATAATCATCGCCATGGTGGTATTCAAAATGACAGAAAACTCCGTGTACTCATTGACCATATAGACGGAAACCAATAATATTATGGGTATTATTGGTATCAAAGAAAATAATGCTGGAACCCCGTTTTGCTTATCCAAATCATCTAAGGGTATTGCAGGTGAATTTTTAAATATTTTACCTTGCTTGGCATCAAAGTATTTATTGACCAAATAATAAGAAATAGCCATCACCAACATCAGTGGCCAAACAGTTGGGATTTGATGTTGAATAAAATAATCAACTATCGGTATGTTAGCAATTGATGAAGCACTGGCCGTTATTGCTGAAGCAGGTCCCATTCCAAAGGCTGTGCTCCCAGTAATCACTGATACTGCTGATGCCCTGCTCACTCCCAAACCAACTAAAACTGGAAAAACTGAAACCATAAAAAGACATGCGCATCCTGCAGCGGAAGGGATACAAACAAAAATTAATTGCATTAGTGGAAGAATTGCAATACATGTCAGCGATGGCGAAAGCTTCAACCTTTTTACACCACTCAGCGTCTGTCTCACCAATTCATTTGAAGCACCAATATGATCAGAGTAGGCTACAAATCCACCGATACTCATTATCATTAAACCAACACCACTTAACGATTTCGAAAATTGCGATGATACGACAGTCATCACACGGACAAAAGAAAAGTTACTTCCATCATTGAAACCAATCAAATAATCATAACCTAAAAAACTTGCTATAGTCAGCATTAACATTCCTGAAAACAATAATACTGCCTGAGCAGGCCAGCCCTTCAAAAGGGTCCAGCAAACCCCAAACAGGATTAGAAAGACAAGAAAAATACCCACCTGAATCAGAATAAAGAACCATCACTTTTTGTCCCTGGGGAAAAAAGCAAAGTACTAGCGGTTGTGTGCTGAACAAGCTCACCTATCAAATCAGGAGAACGCGTGTACGACTCGTTAGGGTTATCAGACAAAGGAGTTATATCAAGTTGAATCATTACACTATCCGATGAATTAGTTATTGTCAGCACATCTCCTGAATTATTAAGATTCATCATTCCTGTGGTTGTAGCCGATATTTGTGCACCACCAAATGAACCCGTTGGTGTTCCCCCGCCAAACAATACATAAACCCCTCCAGCAGGAAGGATTGTTCCACTGGGAAATTCATGGCGCGGTGAATTTGAAGAAAGTGCAGTAGCATCATAAACTTTATATCCTGACAAATCAATAGATGCAGATCCAATATTTACCAGTTCGATAAATTCATCTTCATTTTGCACATATGTACCATCTCCATTTGCATCACCATCTAATCCACTGTTGTAAGGATCATATAATATTTCATTTAAAATTAAGGAAGCTAGGCCTTGACCATCATCATCATCAAGAATAACGGAAACTGAAGTTTGACCAACATTTACAGCATTTTCTAATTGGAAAAGAACTGTAATATCTTCAGTGCCCTCAATATCTTCATCGTTGATCCCTAGCAAGAAGACACTCGCTAGAGTATCTCCCGCTGGGATAACTATTTGTGTGCTACTCACACTGTAATCAACACCCTGCGTTGCAGTTCCCTGAAATTCTAAAAAGGCAGTAACACTAGTAGTAGTTATATCATCTAAGCTTAATTCAAGAAGCACACTATCCCCATTATTTTCTGACAAAGTCAGCTGGCTCACATTTAACTCAGCAGTGGGTGCGTAAGGGACATCATTGGTTTTACAGCTATTTAAAAAAGAAACAAAAAATAGTACCCATAAAATCTTCTTGACCATAATGAAAAGTTAAAAAAATCAATTAATGATTAACCACAACTTTTTCCTCTGAAACAATTCCGTTAGAAAATAATCTTACAATGTACATTCCATTGGGAATATTCGATGTATTCAAAGAACATTGTCCGCTAACAATAGTAGAGTTCAAAATCTGTTGACCAGTCGTTGATAAAAGCTCAACAGTAGCTCCTTCATTTGCAAAGTCTATTTTTAACAAATCATTGACGGGATTAGGACTTATGGAAAACCCAAAGTCATACTTTCTGTCTTCACCAACCCCTACTGTGGAGCAATCGGTATCACAATAATTAAAGCAGAAAGCAAGAGTGTCTGCTGCTGATCCCACCGTGTGAAAACGATTGGTGAATCCACCTGAAAGTAGAGTACAAGCAGAATCTAGAGCGCTAAATTGCTCTTGACCTGCCCAGTTATCCGCTATGAACTTATAAAAAATAGGCGTATTCTCATCGATCATTGCTGTGTACTCCCAAATATTATCACCATCAGTATCAGTCATTGGCCATGCAGTTGGAGACCAGGCATTAAAAGATCCAGTTAAATATGGCTGAGTAAATGAGGAAGGAGCTTTTGGACTATTCATATCTACCATAAAGTGAACACTTTGCGGAACTGCTGGAGCCGGACAAACTGTATCTGGCGAACATGTTCCATAGCAGAAACCTAAGGTTGTGTCTTGTGAGAAAACAGGCAAGGTTCTATCACTAAAAGCTGCTGGGTCGGCACAGGGAAGACCAGCAATATTCTCTTGAGTTGCCCAATTTGTGCTATTCGCAGGGCTGTTTAAAAATCTAAATTTCCCAAGACCATCACCGGAAAGAGTATCTGTTCCTTCCCAAATACCATCTGCGTCAGGATCGGACAAAGCAAGACCGGTAGCGCTTCCATATAAGCCTCCACCTACATAGATACCATTGGGTCCGACAGTGATATTCGCGGTATTGACTTTAAAGGTAACTACATGAGTCGCTGCTGCTGCTGGACAAACTGTATTAGGTGAACAAGTTCCAAAGCAAAACCCTAATGTTGTGTCTTGTGAAAAGGTAGGTAGAATTCTAAAATTGAACATTGCAGGGTTAGCGCAAGGGAGACCTGTAAGGTTCTCCATGGTTGCCCAGTTACTATTGCTTGCAGGGCTGTTTAAGAAAGTGAAATTTCCTCCAGCAGTTCCATCTAGCGTATCTGTTCCTTCCCATATACCATCTCCATCAGGATCAGACATGGCAATAGCCTGAGCGACACCGGGCTTACCCAGGTACATACCATTGGCACCAACAGTAATATTTGCGGTGTTGACTCTAAATGTCACAACATGAAAAGAATTATTAGAGCACTGAGGATATGGGCAGCTAGAGGTTGAAACTGAAGTGTCATTATCCGTGCAGTTTGGGCCTCCATAAATCCATCCATTCGGCCATACCATTCCTGATGTATCCTTAAATGCCCACGAATCTGTGTAATCCCAAGATGTTCCTGTACCATCAACATTAACATCTCCAAAAGTTTCCAATAAAACACTATCCTTAAATAATTCAATAGCATCATCCCCATTTTGAGACATAGAATTATTACCAGGGATAATAACTTCAAAAGAGGAAATACAGGAACCAAAATATGATGCTAAGGCAAGAGAATCTCTATATAAAAGTATATCATCACCTTGCTGAACAGATATTGAAGGAAAGAAAAATTCCATGCCATCAGTTCCATTACCATTATTGGCAACACCCACAGAATAACGACTCAAATCCGAAATTGACGAATCCGCTTTAAATTGAAGAGCTTTACCTGCAGTTCCAGTGCCATCAAAAAAATCCATGACTCCTTGAATACTCAACTGAGCGAAGGAAGAATATGACATCCCTAGTGAAATAACTATAGCTGTAAAAATTCTTGAATATTTTTTCATTTTTATGTTTTTTGAAAGGTATTTTTGGGTAACATTAATTCAGTGACTAATATAAAACAATTCTAAATTATTTAGATCAAATATAGAGATGATTATTAAGCCATTAAAAAGAAAAATAAGACTGCTGGTGTTTCTACTAATTGTATCTCTAATATTCCCTTCATGTCTCCCCGACACCAACCCTAACCCCATTGAAGGAAACCCACTAGGTGTTTATGGTAGAGGTTCTTTTTCATTTAATGGTTATGTCAATTTTCAAGATAAACCTGTTAATTGCTACTATTTTATTCCTGAATCTGCAACGGATCAAACTCCAATTATGTTTTTAATTCATGGAAATGGTAGAAATGCCCAATCATTATTGGCATCACTAAAAACTAGCGCAGAATCATCAAATGTCATTTTAATTGCACCTGAATTAAGCACTCAATATTTTAATTTTAATGCATTCGGTTTGTGCAACGTATTTCAAGATGGAGAAAACGCTTCCGGTTTAAATGAATATGGTGATTGGAGTTTTAACCTTTTGGATCCGATATTTTATGATTTTAATTCGTTAATTGAATCTAATCAATCAGAATATGACCTTTTTGGTTTTTCAGCAGGAGCGCAATTTGTTCACAGAATGACTCTTTTAGATTCAACCAGCCATGTGAGAAATTTTATATCTGCCTCTGCAGGCTGGTATACTCTGCCCGACACGACAATAAATTTCCCTTATGGTTTAAAAAATATTCATGAAAGTCAAACCCAAAGGCAAGAGCAATTATTTCGTTCTTTTTCAAAGAAACATTTTATTATCGTTGGCTCTGAAGACAATAATCCAAACTCTTCAGACCTAAGACATACCTTAGAAGCTGATGCCCAGGGATCAAACCGATATGATAGGGCACACTATTTTTTAGCACAGGGAACATCTATTTCGGATCAATCTCAAATTCCATTTTCATGGAACCTACAGGTGGTATCACAAGTGGGTCATTCTGGACAAGGAATGGGTTCCTATGCTATTAATATGCTATATCCATAAACCCCAAACTTTACGATTGCCCAATACACAGAAATAAATATCCTTAACTTGCAACATTACCTTGACTTTGAGCGTAAAAAATATAGCTATTCAAGTTTATGGATATTAGAAAAAATATTTTTACTTTAATTTGTGCTTGCATCTCTGTAATGAGCTTTGGTCAATGCCAATACATCTTGACAATGTATGATACGGGCGGAGACGGTTGGAATGGCAACTCTATGACCATACAAACCAGTGGATACCCTGCCACAACGGGCTTAACTGTCGCTTCTGGGTTGGGGCAAAGTTATCTATTAACCATAACACCAGGGGATACATTAAATTTTAATTGGCAGGGAGGTGGCTCTAAACAAAGTGAATGCTATTACACTTTGGAAGAATACCCTTCCTATAATTTGCTTTACACATCTCCCACAGGGGACCAAATGTCAATAAACACTCCAGAGTTTGAAGTCTTTTGCTGTAATGCTGTCAATAACTTAAGCTTCAGCTACACCAATTCTGGAAGTCAGTTCTCTTTTATTGCCTCTCAAAATGGTGCATCAAGTTATTATCGATGGGACTTTGGAGATGGTAATTTTGGTTCTGGAACAATGGTTTCGCATACCTACACTTCCTCAGGCACCTTTGATGTAAGTCTGGAATCTTTAAATAATTGTGGGGATACATTGAATATAACCATACCTATTATTTTCTGCCTTGATTCGATTCTTGCCAATTGGACTGCAACATTAATTTCTTCGGGTCCCTTGGGTATGAAGATTGAATTCAATGCCAATGTTTCACTTGGAGCCTCGTCCTACAAATGGTTTTTTGGAGATGGTGATTCTGGCGTTGGAAAAGTCGTTACGCATATTTATGACACTCCTGGATTATTTTACAATGTGACATTAATTACCTCAAATAACTGTGCTGGCTCAGCTAGCATCACAAAATCCTTAACAACAATCGGAACCATAGAAAAAGAAATTTTACCATTAAAAATTTGGCCAACAACTCTCATGCCAGGCCAAAAAATATACTTTACAAACAATAACTCCGCAGAGCCAAGAAATAGAATTAAAATTTTCGACTCCAATGGAAGGTTAATGAATGGTCATAATATTTCTGATGGAATTGAAATTCCGTATCATTGGCCCATTGGAAGTTATATATTATCGATTAATCATCATATTTATAAGTTCATCTTAACGCAATAAATATTAAAAAAATCAAGCACTTTTCAGTGCTTGATTTTTAATGATCAAAGAAGAATATTGTCGGGATGACAGGACTTGAACCTGCGACCACACGACCCCCAGCCGTGTACTCTACCACCTGAGCTACATCCCGAATTTGTTGGTCGTAAAGATAACATAATGCCGTTAGTAAATAGATCCAGTTGATAGCATTATATGTCTGTTAAGTTCCTATTTTTGCCACCTATGGAACAACATGAATGTATCATTATTGGCTCAGGCCCGGCAGGATATACTGCGGCTATTTATGGTGCCAGAGCAGACCTTAGTCCGGTTATGTATGTAGGTCTTCAACCCGGTGGGCAACTCACAACAACAACTGAAGTGGATAACTTTCCAGGTTATCCCGATGGTGTTGATGGTAATGCCATGATGGAAGATTTGAAAAAACAAGCAGAACGTTTTGGAACCGACGTAAGATGGGGAATGATTACCTCTGTTGATTTTTCAAAAGAAAAAGGTGGTTGGCATACGCTTACAGTAGATGAATCAGCTCAAATACAAGCCAAAACTATTATTATTTCAACTGGAGCATCTGCGCAGTATCTAGGACTTCCATCTGAAGAAAAATTTATGGGATTTGGAGTAAGTGCATGTGCAGTATGCGATGGCTTCTTTTATAAAGGGCTCGATGTTGTAATCGTTGGCGGTGGAGACACTGCAGCTGAAGAAGCTACATACCTTGCTAAGCTTTGTCCAAAAGTTACATTACTAGTAAGGCGAGGAGAAATGCGTGCTTCAAAAGCAATGCAAAAAAGAGTTCTTGAAACTCCAAATATTGAAATCAGATGGAATACTGAGACCATTGAACTCTTGGGAGATAAATCCGTCGAGGCTGTAAAAGTTAAGAATAACCAAACGGGAAAAGAAGATACAATTTCTGCAAAAGGCTTTTTTGTTGCCATAGGACACAAGCCTAATACAGATATCTTCAAAGGGCAACTATCAATGGATGAAACTGGCTACCTAAAAACTATACCTGGAATAACTGCGACGGAGCGACCTGGTGTATTTGCCTCAGGAGATGTTCAGGACAAAGTTTACAGGCAAGCAGTTACTGCTGCTGGAACAGGCTGCATGGCTGCACTTGAAGCTGAACGGTACTTGAGTGCTTTGGATTAAATCCTGGGGCGCCGAGGACCACCAGATCTCGAAGAATCTCCTGAATCGCTATTAAAACGACCACCGCCAGAACGACCACCGCCAGAACGACCACCGCCAAAACGACCACCGCCAGAACGACCACCGCCCCAACTTTGACTACCTCTAGGGCGTCCACCACGACCACGCATACGGTTTCCACCTTCATCGCGTCTTCGTTCTTCTCTTCCAACATGATGCTCAACTAAATCTAATTTGATTTTAGTTCCATCCCACTCTCCCCCTTCAATTGAACCTCTGACAGTTTCAATTTTTGAAGTTGGAACAGTGAAGTACCCGTGAGCTGGACCAACATTAACTCCTTGAACCTCAAAATCTCCAAGTTTAGCGGTCTCACGAACAAAGTCTTTTAATAATGGCCATGTCAAACCTTGTTTGGTTCCGAGATTTATCCAAACGCGTTGTTCATCTTTTTTATCTCTGAAACCTCTTCCACTATCCATGGAACCGCGATCTCTTCGATTATTAGACTCTCGTCTTTCTCCCCGATTTCCTCTTTCATTCCGATTTAAATCTAGATCAACATGCTCAGCATAATGACGAAAAAGTACATCAAATTCTGTTGCTAAAAATCTTGTTACAAGTTCGCGCGTCTCCATGCCTTCAAACATTGGCATAAGAGCATCTACATTCTTTTCCACCAATTCTACACCTTCAGTCTGCGTTGAAACTTTTTCAGCAAAATGGAGCAGTTGCCCTATCACCACATCGTTTCTAGAAGGAAATTTTTCTCTTGGTATATCTCTTTTTATCGCCCTTTCAAGTTGAGGTATTTTTCTAGCTTCAGCATTAGTTACCAATGCCCAGCTTAATCCTGTTTTTCCGGCTCTACCCGTTCTTCCTGATCGGTGAGTATAGCCTTCGAGGTCATTTGGAAGACGATGATGTATAACATGTGTTATATCTTTGACATCAATTCCACGAGCCGCCACGTCTGTGCACACAAGCATACGAACTTGCTTCGATCTAAAAGCATGCATCACTAAATCTCTCTGCTGCTGGGAAAGATCACCGTGTATTGCTGCCGCAGTATATCCATCGCCAATTAAATTCTCAGCAACTTCTTGTGTCTCCCTTTTCGTTGTACAGAAAATCATAGCATACATCCCTGGAGAGCTATCAATCAAGCGACGTATTCCTTGATACCTATTTTCACGAGTTGTCAAAAAAGCTTTGTGTTCAACTTGAGATGATGCCTCATTTCGGGTTCCAATTTGAACACGAATTGAATCCTTCATGAAGTCACGAGTAATTTTTTCAACTTGTTTTGGCATTGTTGCGCTGAAGAGCCAAGTATTCATAGTGTCTGGAGACTTCTCTAAAACTTCTCTTACATCATCGAGGAATCCCATGTTAAGCATCTCATCCGCCTCATCTAGAACCAAAGTCTTTAATGAATCAAATTTCACATCTCCCCTTCTCGCTAGATCCATCAGTCTCCCTGGAGTTGCAACTAAAACGTCAACACCTCTTCGCATGGTTCTTTGCTGATCTCTTACAGAGGAGCCTCCGTATACAGCAAGGAGTCTTAAGTTTTTAGATTTTGCTCCATACTTTTCCATCTCACCAGTGATTTGCATACATAATTCTCTAGTTGGAGAAAGAATTAAAGCTGCAGGGCATTTAGGTTCTGCAGCTGGAAGATCGCTAAGAATATGTAAAAGTGGAAGTCCGAATGCTGCTGTTTTTCCCGTCCCTGTCTGTGCTAATGCAATAAGATCGCTTTCACCATTTACTTCAATTAACTGAGGAATTGTTTCAGATTGAATTGGTGTTGCTTCAGTGAAGCCGATGTCTTGGATAGCATCAAGTAATTCTTGTTTGAGGCCTAGAGATGAAAAAAGTGTCATATAATTTTATAAGGGGGCAAAGGTAGCTCTAAAAAACGTACAGCCGTGTAAGCCGAATTCTGTACACACAAAAGTGCGTCCTTGTCATTGATCTAGGCCTATTGTCGCCAATAAACTCTATCTGCCTACCCTCCGACATTGAGCGAGCAGCTCTTAAGTATCGGTATACATGGCATTTCAACCCGCGAGGTTTACCAAGCTGATTCAGTTACCCAAATCACTGGTGGGCTCTTACCCCACCTTTTCACCCTTACCCCATTACTCGATCGATGCAACGTGGCGGTTTACCTCTCTGTGGCACTAGCTGTCAAGAGTTTATACAACCCTTGCCTTCCCGTTAGGAAGCGCGGTGCTCTGTGTTGTTCGGACTTTCCTCTTTAAAAAAAATAAAGCGACAAGGCCGGCTGTACGAATATCAAAGGTATTACTTATTTCGGATTATAAATTTTTACATCTATTGCGCCTTGACCATACAATCTATATGAGGCGTCACAATAACTAACATAATCCAAGCTATTTAGCCATTCTTCAAGATTCCCCTTTAGGACTCCTGAGCCATTACCATGGATAAAAGTAATATTAGATATTTTCTTTCTTCGCGCATTTTGCAATTCGTTTTGCGCGGTCTCTAATTGATATAACAAAATATCATGACCCTTTATTTTATTTTTTCGATCAGGTAATGCGGAACTATGAAGGTCGATTACTCGATTTGACGAATCCAAGTATTGTTTATTTGGCAGTTTTTCCTTCTTAGTATCTTTTGAAAAAACCTCAATCGTGCCAACGGCTTCTGTAAAACTATCCTGCCGAACAACAACCTCGTAAATACTGCAGGTCTGAATAAACTCGCCAACTAAAACTTGCAGTAAGTCCCCGTCAATAGATATTATTTCCCCTTCTCTTTTTTCATCTACAAAAGAAACTTTATCTCCAGTTTTCATATTGTTGTTTATAAAAAAGGCCCTCAGAATAACTGAGGGCCTTTTTAATTTATAATTCTAAATAGCTTACTGCAGGACAATGCGGAGATTAGTTAGTCCCTTGTCTCCAGATAGTCTTAGAGTGTAAACTCCTTTTGGTAAGTTGCGCAGATCAAGAGGGAGTTCGAATTTACCTTCCTGCTTAGAAACCGCTTCATTCACCAAGACTTTACCTACGCCATTTATAATCTCTAGAGATCCTTCAAAAGAAGTAACCCCATTGATTTGAATAGCTAACTGACCATTTGACGGATTCGGGTAAGCACGAACCGCTTGATCCAAGCCATTCTCATCCATACTAACGGTGCAAGTCACCTGGAAGCTGGTAGAGTCAGAAGTGCCACAAACCGTATCTAAGACAACCAGACCTACAGTGTAGATACCTGGAGCTCCATAAACATGCTGAGTCATCATTCCACTACCCATCGCTCCTAATGAATCACCAAAATGCCAGATAAAGACATTACCATAAGAACCGGTAGCGTCGAAATCAAATGTTCCAGTCAATGGATCTGTCTCAACACCTGTTCCAACAGCCAACGCAGTATCCGTATTTACGGCGAATTCAACTTCAGCTCTTAGATTAGAACATCCTGCTGCACCATAATGAACCGTACCGTTCCAACAACGAGGTGAGAAAGTTGGGTTAGGATAGGCTCCACCTAATCCTTCTGTCACTATCATATCATTGTTACTGAACCATGTGGAAACACCCGGAGTTCCTGTGCCATTAGTATACTGGACAGATCCAGTTCCTACATAGAATCCATAGGTTGCTCCAGCAGGTATTGTTACAGACACTGGGCAATAACCTGTAGCCGCACTAGAAGTTAGACTCGCAGTCGCAGTTCCTGCTTGAGACCATGAAGCAGCAGACTGAGTAAGATAATCTCCAGGAGTACTGTAAACGGTAACGGTAACATTCGCTACCGAAGAATTACCGGAACCAGGACCCTGAGAGAAGCCAGTGATACTTAGTGGCGCACCAGAAGTATTGATGATGTTGAACATATTACCAGCTGAACCATTACCACCAGGAAGAGGACCTGGCAGAGAATCTGCAGTATTCAGATACCCAACGTAATATTTAGATTGACCTGAAGTTGCGACCGTTAGAGAGTCACCCATTGTCAGAATAGTACTACCGGTATCAGAAGCATACCAACCATATGTTGTTCCTGGAACATTAATAGCTGTCAATATTACAGAATCTTGACTTGCACATACAGTATCGACAAGCCCAGATACCACTGGCTCATTTGGTAAGAATGAACTACCCATCATCATTAGTGTATCGTTATTAGCACGTCCATCATTTGTAAGCTGTGTATATGACTTGAAGTCATAAGTTCCTCCCGAATACGTATTCAATGAACCCATAAGAAGAGTATCGTATGCCATAGGCAATACAGATCCTGTATAGGTTGCATTTAGAGTGGTTACAACACCAGATGCATCCGTGATCAATAACTCGACAGGCAATGAAGTAATGGTATCCAATCCAAAGTTTTGGAATACTGTGTACAACATAGTAGTAGAATCACCACAGCCACCAGAACCTCCGATAAGCTTATCATTCAAAGCGTCTGTATTTATTGGAGAGTATTCATCTGCTCCGATATCCGGAGTGGTAGTTGAACGAGTATCTCCGTCAATATCAGTTGTTATACCTGCTATTGGCGTACCAATGTTATTAGCACCCGTAATCAAGTGCAAATCATCATTAGACATAAAGTTTACAGGAGCATCGCTTGAATTCGCATTTAAAGAAGTATCCGCGGCTTGCCATGCAGCAAGAGTTGCTTGTATCGTGCCATAGAAATAAGCAATATTCGCTCCACCAGGATTATAGACATTATAATCTAGTGTCATGTTCGGAGGAACAGCTCCAAAGGTGTACCATGCATAATTAGATCCACCAACAAATATATTGTTACGAACATCTAAGTTCCTAGACTCACCACCTGCGGCAGTGGTCTGAGACATGTAAATTCCATAGGTGTTTCCTCTAAAGGAGTTATTGTGGAAATCTATATATCTCGGAGAATACATGTATGCTCCATAAGAACCACCTGTAACCATATTATTGACAACGCGAGACTGGCTTGTAGGAGTATAACCCATTCCAGAACCGTCATAAACATTAGCGTAGTATAAGTACAAACCGTAAGACTTGGCTGGTAAGAAGTTACCCTCAATAACAAAGTCATTGGTGTAGTAACACATTACTCCATATCCTCCCGAGGCGCGATTATCAGTCACACTATTTCCGATGATCTGAACATTCTCAGTATAGTATGTTCGAATACCATAAAAATATTGCTTTGTAAGAGTATTACCATTGATAACAAAGTCACTCACCTTACTCGTTGTAGACTGACCATTGATTACAATTCCATAGTAACCTCCTTTAACATGGTTATTGGTTATAGTAACATGCTCAGCATTCAAGCCATAAGATGTTGGGCTCGTTAATGAGTTAGTTATTGTGATTGCCGCAGAAGAGCTAGTTCCCACAGTATCCCCAATTATAACATTGTTATCCAATGTGATGTACTGGGCTCCACCCGTAAGAATAACAGCCGAACCTACAGGAGCAACAAGAGTTAATCCATTCATAGTTACATACTCAGATCCATCCAAGGTAACAACTGAAGAGCTACCTGTTTGAGCGGTAATCGTTGCCGTTCCAGTAGTAGGACCATTGAAGGTTACTGTATTGTTTGAACTACCACCTACAATCTGGCCTAAGTCAATACTTCCAGTATAATTACCAGCAGCTACATTAAATATTACAGGTCCAGATATACCACAAGCTCCGAGGAACTGAGAAGCACTATCAATAGAAGCAAAATTATTTGCGCCTGTACCTGCAGCGTCTATTGTGTAAGTTCCACTTAGAGTAGTCAAACAACTTGTCTTAACTGTCACTGGGCCAACTAAAGCAGAAGTTCCTGCGCCTCCACATGAATCTTGAACATAGAAATCATAATAAGTATTGGCAGTTAATCCAGAAATTGTTTGTGGAGATGTTACTGCACTAACAACAGTTCCAGTAGCTCCAGTTCCGGTGTAGAACCCTTGAGGGCCCCATGTAATTGTTGAACCTAAAGCAGTTGTCCCGACAGTAGTCCATGCCAAGGTCACACTTGAAGCAGTCTGGCCTGTAGATGTCAACACCGGATCAGGACATTGAGGTATATAATCAACGGAGAAGTTGTCAATGAATACGTCTGGGCCCCATCCTGAAGCACCGTAGAATTCAAAAACTGCATCATGACCTACATACGAAGTGTCTAAATAAACACTCTCAGTTACAAATGAACCTGGAGTGCTAATAGCTGCTCCCGTAGATCCAAAAGACTGACCATTTAAGTATACCAAAGTATCCCAATTTGAACTTGTCGATTTACGAACCCTTAGTGCCAAAGCATCGTTGTAAGTCGCAAAATACTGATTCGAGTGAGACCAATCAAAACTCACCGTGGCAGCACTTGCAATAGCCACAGGTCGACTCTCAATGATACCCGTTAATCCACTCTGCCATGACCAATAATTGTAACGAACCATATTGTTCTGTGTCGTGACATCAGTGTAAAGCATTGCAGTATTGGTTCCTTTATCGAGATCCCAACATGCTAAAGGCTGCGTCGCACTCCAGTTTTGGAAATCTTCAGTGTACGGCATGGTAGCTGGCGTACAAGGAGTACAGAAAGATACTGGCCCGATCCATGGTGAACCGTTAGTTCCACACATTGACTGCACATACACATCATAGCATGTTGCAGATGCCAATGTATTTAAAGTGTACGTTGAGTCATAAGTGGTCACTGTTGAACCTGTTCCAGGTGTAAATCCTGATGGACCCCATGCAATAACCGTTGGGTTTGCCGTATCTGGAACACTCCAGTTCAAATTAGCTCCAGTGGTGTTTACCCCACTTGCAGTAAGGAAGCTAGGTCCTGAGCAAAGAACATCTTGAACAGATACATTGTCAATAGAAACGTCACAAGTAAATGAAGTGCCCTTTTGAGTTCTTAGGGCAATAACGACAGTATCTCCTGCATAGGCAGACAAGTTTGTAATGTGTTGCGCCCATGGAGCAGACTGCGATGTTTGTTGCGGCCCGATAAGCGAATCAATCGCTGTGAAAGTTGCTCCATTGTCTGTCGATACATCAACCCATAATCCCGCAATAGTTGCTCCATACATATGATAGTGAAATGCAAGCTCAGGGTTGGTAACTGATCCCAAATCTAAAGTTTGAAGTTTAACCGCGGCAGGTGAACCTGCAGAGCCATAAGACCCTTCAGTATATAAATAATTACTTCCACTGTGAGCTGCTAGAGGTCCAGTGCTCGAGGATGGCGTACCCCCAGATCTCACCAAGAAGGCGAAAGATGAGTACAATGCCGGAGTTCTTTCCCAACAATTGTCAAATACATCCCCGCTATAACCACTAGAGAGAGCA
>Ga0209601_1001589_pt1 | contig 15411 bp, 9 predicted proteins | sample COGITO_mtgs_1104_4_FD_184796 | JGI IMG/M metagenome (GOLD analysis project Ga0209601, IMG submission 184796) | Pelagic marine microbial communities from North Sea - COGITO_mtgs_110426 (SPAdes) (version 2) | ecosystem: Environmental > Aquatic > Marine > Epipelagic ...
CCGCTTCTGGCTCTGGTCAGCTTCAAAGAAAGGGGATTTATATAACCTCCGATGAAGATATTAGTGTCTATGCATTAAATAATAGATTTAGAAGTGCTGATGCAACAGTCGTCTTGCCTTTTAATACTTTAGGTAATCAGTATTACGCTGCTGCCTACTGGGAAGGGGCGCCTGCTGGTGATAATTGGGATATTGGTTCTGGTCCTGCTCAATTACTAATTGTCGCTGCTACTGATAATACACAAATTGACATAACACCTTCAGTAACTACAATAGATGGTAGGGCTGCTGAGACCACTTTTACGATTACTCTTGATCAAGGAGAAGTCTATCAGGTTCAAGCAGATGCTGATTTAGCGGGTACATTAATTGAAACTTCTACGGCAAATGATCCTGATGTGTGTAATAATTTTGCCGTTTTCGCTGGTAACAAATGGGGTAGAGTAACTGGAGGCGCTGACTGTGGATCGGGCGGTAATGCGGGTGGATTTGCCGCAGATCAATTGTATGAGCAAATGTATCCAACAAACACTTGGGGCAGAGAGTATATCGCTGTACCCTTTGAATTGAGAAGGGCTTATGTTTTACAGGTTACTGTGCTTGAAGATGATACAGAGCTCACGATTGGGGCCGCAATAGATACATTATTAGGTGCCGGTGATGTGATATATGCGCTTGAAGAGGATGTAGTTAGAATTAATGCTAATAAACCTATCCAAGTAGCTCAATTAAGCCAGTCACTGAGTTGTGATGCGAACGTTAATTTCGGGCCTGGCGATCCATTTATGATCATGCTGAGTCCAAATGAACAAAAGCTAAACGATATCACTTTTAATGCGCTGACTACAGAAGCAATAGATGATTATTTTGTGACTGTTATTACTGAAACATCTGAAATTGCCAATATAACTTTTAATGGAGCGGTGATTAACCCTGTTAATTTCACACCAGTTGCAGGATCGACATTTTCAGTAGCTAGTTTAGGGATAGATAAGGGGGAAGATTATAATTTGAACTCTGAAGCTGGATTTATAGCCTATATATATGGTTTTGGTAATATCGAGTCGTTTGGTTATGTCGCTGGGGCATCCTTAGAAAACTTGAGTTTAGACATAGTCGGAGATGACCCGGATATTGCCATTATTGCTGAAGAAGGTTGTGTTAATAATGAGATTGCCTTTACTGCTGATTTTGAGGTGCCAGCGGGAGAAGCACCTAGGTTTACAGAGTTTGAATGGAATTTTGGAGATGGTACAATCGCCACAGGTAAAGACACGGTTCATACTTATTCTCAACCTGGAGAATATACCATCACATTATTGGTCTCTGATGGAGGTGGGGTTTGTGGTATAAATTCCGATCTAAAAGTGAGAACCATTACAATTACACCAAATGAGATCACCAATATTTCAGGTCCTGCCTCAGTCTGTCCAGATGTTAATGGTATTGCCTATGCCGTTGAAGGCACGCCAGGCAATACTTACCAATGGATTGTAGATGGAGGTACAATTGTTGGTGCGGACACTGGAGATGCTATATCTGTCGATTGGGGTGCGGCAAGACCAGATGCTTCCTTGAAGTTAATCTCCACAAACACCTTAGGTTGTGTAGCTGATACGGTCACATTTGATGTGATCATTAATAAGAGACTAGAACCAGTTTTACCACAGAGTAATGGTTTTACAAATACTGAGGTCTGCTTTACTGAGTTAGGGGATGTTACTTATTCCACGCCACAAACTGCCGGGTCAGAATATGAATGGTTTATTACGGGAGGGAATTTTATTACGGCAAACAACACTAATCTGGTGAGGGTAAGTTGGAATGGCCCAGGTGCAGGTCAAATCTGGTATAGGGAATTTAATCCTTTGATATCAGACTGCGAAGGATTCTCCGATAGACTAGATATTATCATCTACCCCGAAATTGTTTCTACACCCACCATTATGGATGCACTTTGTAACGGGGATGCGAATGGAACGATCAGCATCGCATTAGCAGGAGGGAAACCTGGATATACAGTGGCATGGAGTAATGGAATGACTGGTATAGATATCAATGGCTTAGCCGCTGGAGATTATACAGCCACTGTAACAGATGCGCTTGGCTGCGAAGTAATGTTTACCTATACCGTAGCTGAGCCTGCAATATTAGAAGTTGCTGATAATCAGCTCACAGATGTAAGATGTTTCCAAGAGTCTAATGGAGCTGCTACTATACTGGTTGCAGGTGGTACTGTGTTTCCGAATGGCGACTATATTTATAATTGGACAGGCACTAGTGGCTTTACCCAAAGTACCAATACAGGCACAATTAATGGGTTAAGAGCAGGGGCTTATCAAGTAGATATTCGTGATGCGAATGGTTGCGAAACGTCAACGACTTTTACGATCAATGAACCGCTCCTTTTGGAGGCAGACATAGCATCATTAATCAACGATCCGATCTGCCCACAAGCTTCTGATGGAACGGCTTTCATTGATGCCAAAGGTGGTACCCCTGATTATCAGTTTTTCTGGAGTAATAACCCAACATTAAATGATCCAAATGCCTCTGGCCTTAGCAAAGGTAATTATACCGTAAGGATCGTTGATGCGAATGGTTGTGAGACTTCTTTAGCCATCGAAGTAACCGAGAGGTTTCCAAGAATATTCATTCCAAATGCATTTAGTCCCAATGGAGATGGTACAAATGATGACTTCAAGCCAGTGGCTGACTGCTCCATCACCTTTTCGATGCAAGTTTATAATAAGTGGGGCTCTGTTGTCTTTTCTACAGAAGATGTAAATGAAGGTTGGGACGGTCAATTCGACAACCAACCTGCACCTGACGGAAAGTACTCCTATGTAATCTTCTATGCGGGGACACTTAATGATGTGGCTTTTGAAGAAACCTTTAGAGGGTCTATCAAACTAATCCGTTAATTCCTTCTGATTTCTTCGGCATTGACTAATTTCATATTTGGTCTAAATCAATTTTGAATTGCCACTAACCGTATACAAATCTTCAGCCGGATCAGGTAAGACTTTTACCCTTGTAAGAGAGTACCTAAGGCTAGTATTGCTCAATCCATCGGACTTCAAAAACATCCTTGCCATCACCTTTACCAATAAGGCGACTGAGGAAATGAAGCGAAGGATTCTTGACGCCTTGCTTGAAATCGCTGAAGGGAGTGAAGAGGCTATGTTTCATAGCATAAAAGAAGCCTTAGGTGAGCAACTTGATGACGATGGGATCAGGTCGCGAGCAAACGAAGCTTATGAACTCATCATTCATAATTATGGGCGATTTGAAATTTCCACCATAGATAGCTTTTTCTCTAAAGTGCTCAGGTCATTCGCGCGTGAACTCGATTTACCAATGAGTTATGAGCTGGAGATGAATGTATCCTTGGCGCTGAACGAATCCATAGACCAGCTCTTCCGAAGTCTTGACGATAATAAGCAAGTAAGGGACTGGCTAGTATCCTTTGCCAACGAGCAAATGGAGAATGATAAGTCATGGAATGTAGACCAGAACATGGAAAAGCTAGGCAAGAGCCTTTTTTCTGAAGCATTTCAAGATGGGTTCCGCGATGTAGATTTAGACTTAGTCAGACTGAAAGAACTCATTGTAACGATGAGCAAAACAGTTAGAGGCTATGAAAATGAGTTAAAAGCCTTCGGTAATGAAGCGCTCGACCTTTTGACGAAACATGGGCTAGTTGTTGAAGACTTTAAAGGTGGGTCAAGAAGTGTTGCTAATACATTTAAGAAGCTTATCAGAGGGGATCTCGAACTCACTAATACATTTATAAAGACTGCCAACGGAGATGATACTTGGTATACCAAGACCTCTCCTAAAATAGCCGAGATTGATGCCTTGGTGGCCGGAAGGTTTGGTCAGATAGCGCCTGCCATTGTCAAGTACATCGAAGACTATCAAGTCGATTACAATACAGCTAAAGTGCTGCTAAAGAACATGTTCTCTTATGGCCTATTAGAAGAACTTAATAAGCATTTGAAGGAATACCGAGACGAACACAATGTGATGTTAATCTCGGATAACAACCTGATATTAAAAGACATACTAGCCGAAGCAGATGCCCCGTTTATCTTCGAGAAGCTAGGCAGCTTCTTTAAGCACATCATGATCGATGAGTTTCAGGATACTTCCAACTTCCAGTGGAGTAACCTTCAACCCCTTGTGGTTAATGCGCTTTCTGAAGACAATAACGTACTCATCGTTGGCGATGTAAAGCAATCCATCTATCGATTTAGAGGAGGCAATATGAATTTGCTTTTGACGGAGTTGAAAAAGGACCTGGGAGCTTTTTATACCAAGGATTCAGACAAGAATTTGGTCGACAACTACCGAAGCCTGACGCAGGTAGTCAATTTCAACAATCAGTTATTCGAAAAACTACCGATTGCCATTGGGCAAAATGAAGCCATAACGGATACTGAGCTATTCGAAAGTGCCTATGCTAATCATCACCAAGAAGCCAAAGGTAAGGAGGGTGGCTTCGTACGTGTTCGGTTTTATGATAAAGACGAAACGCCTTGGAAAACATCCGCGCTGATAGACTTAGTAGATGCCATTAAAGCAAATCAGGCACAAGGTTTTGAATTAAGTGACTTCCTTATCCTTGTCAATGCCAATGGAGAGATTCCAGATATAGCCAATGCCTTATTGACTGAAAATATCCCGTTCATCAATGGTGAGTCCTTAAGAATTACACAAAGCGATTTGGTGGTCTTTGTATTGGAAGTCTTCCGATACCTTCAATCGGACTATGATGAAATACTATGCCTCAATTTGATTCGATTGTATCATCAGTTGAGTGGTCAGAATGCGCAAGAAGTATTGCTCAGGTCTAGAGAAAACCGAATGTCTTTAGAGGAAGCGGCTTTCCCGAAGGATTTTCTTGAGCAGAAGCATCATTTGAAACAACAGTCACTCTTCGATTTAGTAAGCGAAGTATTATTGATCTTCAATTTCACAAATCAAGCGGATGTATACATTCAGCGGTTTCAAGATGTAGTGCTCGAGCAAACGCAAAAAGGAATCAATTCCATCAACACCTTTATGGAATGGTGGGACAATGAGGGCTATGATACTACGGTCTCGGCTAACGAAAAGACCAATGCAGTGAGAATCATGTCCATACACAAGTCGAAAGGCTTAGAGGCTCCGATTGTCTGCATTCCTTTCGCACATTGGGGTATTCTTCCTCCTGTAAGGCATCAATTCTGGACAAGAGATTTACCGATAGATTACCAAGATTTAAAATTCGTTCCCCTAGATTATTCAAAACGTTCTTTGTCAAACTCTCATTTTGCCGAAGCCTTTTATCAAGAGTCGAAAGAGTTTGTTTTAGATGTGTTGAACAAGACTTATGTAGCCTTTACTCGGGCCAGAGAGAAGTTATATATCTCCGCACCAACTGGTGAAACGAAAGGTAAGGCGGCTGCTCCATCGAATATTCAATCTTTGCTATGGCAGATACTTCCCGGCTTAGAGAGTCAGGAGCAAGCCGAAAGTGGTTATTTAGACTACACTTTTGGCAATTCTGCTGATAAAGTGGGAGCGAATGAAACCAAGAGTGATGCCATTGGAATTAAGGTCTACCCAAGTTCTTCTTACCTACAGAAATTGACCATCCGGAATGATTCGGAACGCTTTTTTATGCTTCAAGAGACACAAGACGCAGAGAACATTACCATTGGTAATCAGGTGCATGAAGTGCTGTCAGCCATCAATACAGCAGAAGATTTAGAGCCAGTACTTAAACAAATGCAACAGGCAGGAGAACTCGATGAGAAATCCGTTTTAGCCGTGTCATCAAGAATTACGAAGCTCTTTGAAGACCCTAATATTTCACCATGGTTTTCTGATGGCTTTGAAGTGCTCAACGAAAGAGAGATTTGGTACGATAACCGCATTCATAAGCCAGATAGGATTCTAACGCATGGAAATAAGGCAATCGTCATTGATTATAAGAAAGAGAAAGAAGGAGAAACGCATCACGAACAAGTGAGGCGATATATGAAAGCCATGAAAGCCCTCGGCTATGAAGAAGTTGAAGGGCATCTGATTTATGTTGAACCAGTTATCGTAAGAGAGGTGAGCTTATGAAAACCTTCCACGAATCACTAGTAGATCATGTTGATGAAGGCGATTTACAAGCGCTAAAGAGTCATTGCTATGTATTTCCCACAAAACGTGGAGGAGTGTTCTTTAAACGGTCGCTGCTAGAGCGGTTTGGCGACCAGAACTTCATTTTGCCTACTATTCTCAGTATTGAAGACTTGGTACAGGAGATGACGGGTTTCAATATAACCGATGAATTAACCCTGCTATTTAGTCTATTTCAAGTTTACCAAAAGCGAGACAAAGACTTAGAGTTCGATAAGTTTTACGCTTGGGGAAAGGTCATCTTAAAAGATTATGACGAGATAGATCGCTATATGGCCGATGCCAATCAGATCTACTCGGCCTTACAGAACATTAAAGAAATAGACCATGTTTTCGGGTATAATGATGAGCTCCGAGGAATCATCGAGCGCTATCGAACCCTCACGGAGAAGAAAGAGAAGACCAAGCTGCTTACCGAGTTTCTAAAAATTTGGCAAGAGGTAGGTAATGTCTATGTGGAATATCAAGACACCTTACTGAAAGAAGAGAAGGCTTACGGTGGCATGCTCTATCGAAATCTAGCCGAAATCCTCAAGCAAGAACACTTCGATCATAAGTATAGTCATTACCATATCTGTGGCTTTAATGCCCTCTCTAAGTCTGAAGAGGTGATTTTTGATGCTTTGGTGAAAGCGGAAAGAGGAACACTGTATTGGGATGTGGATACCTACTACCTAAGAGATAAGCGAGAGGAGGCAGGCGATTTTGTTAGAGCATACGAGCAGAAATGGCCAGACTCAGTTTGGATTAATGCGAACTCTCTAGAGGAATCTAAGAACGTTACAGTACACGCGGTTCCGCAGTTGATGGGTCAAGCACACTTAGCCGCAGATTTAATGGCCGAGGCCGTTGCTTTAGGCTTTAAGCCTGAAGAGTCTGCCATTGTTTTGGCTGATGAGAAACTACTGTTACCACTGCTTTATGCTATTCCAATGGAAGGGCAAAAGCTGAACGTTACGATGGGATATCCCATGAAGTCAACCGTAGTCTATGATTTTGCCTTGAGTTATCTCGAATTGATGAGAAGGGCTAAAGTAGTGGGTGACGATGTGATCTTCCATGTGTACGACCTGAGGCCATTTTTATCGAATGCCTACACAGCCATTTTTCATGAAGGCATCTATGATCACTTGAACCATTGGTTCGTTCAAGAAAAGAAGAATAAGGTGGGATTGAAAGCGCTCATGGAGAGGATCAAATCACCAGAAATAAGGGCTTTACTCGGTGCTAAGACAGATTGGGAAGTGCTAAGTCAAGCTTTCAAAAGCTACTTAACAACAGTATTCTATCACTTTAAGGAATCTGAAAATGGCGTGGCTGATCGAGAGTTTATCTACTTCTTCTTGAAGTCACTCAATCAACTGAACGACTATTTAAAAACACGTGACGGCTTCTCACTGAGGTTGATCAAAAAGATTATTCAAGAGCATTTCAGGTCCATTAAGATACCATTTGAAGGCGAACCGGTCAGAGGTTTTCAAATCATGGGTTTCCTTGAAACGAGAACCCTTGACTTTAAAAATGTGATTATCTTGTCTACCAACGAAGGCAAGATTCCCGCTGGGAGAAGCCTAAATTCATACATTCCTTATGGCTTAAGGCGGGTTTTTGAATTGCCTACTTTCGAAGAGCAGGACGCTATTTATGCTTATCACTTTAAACGCTTAATTCAGCGTGCTGAAAATGTCCATTTTATCTATGACAATACGGTGGCTGCGGATTCAACAGGTGAGGTGAGTCGCTTCGTTTTACAACAGCTAAGGTTGTATAAGAATCTACCCAACTATACATTAGAAGAGAAGACCTATGAGGGGATTATCCCACCTCAGACAGAAAATAGAGCTATTACTATCGACAAGGTCCCTGAAGTGATGCACATGCTAGAGCGGTATTTAGAGGGCAACGAGGCTGAGAAATTCCTTTCGCCAACATCGCTCACCACCTATGTGAGTTGCCCACTGAAATTCTACTTTCAATATGTGGCGCGTTTTAGCGAACAAGATCAAGTAGAGGAGGATATCGATGCCCGAAACTTGGGTATTGTGGTTCACGAAGTGCTTGAAAAACTCTATACGCCTTATTTGGGTCAAGAAGTCTCTAAAGACCAGATTAAGTTATTGAAGGGCTTAGTAGAAAAGCAGCTTATCGTTTCACTCGAAGAAAATAAGATCATCCAACCGAATCAACAATTGGAAGGTCGAGATTTGGTGACTAAGCGCGTGATGGAGCAAATGGTCCAAAAAGTCCTCGATTTAGATATTAAACAGGCGCCATTTAAGATGGTGGGTCTTGAAAGAAATGATTTTCAATATTACGTTTCCTTACCCAACGGAAATAAGGCTAAGATTGGTGGAACTATAGATCGTATCGATGAAAAAGATGGAGTCACCCAAATCATTGACTATAAGACAGGTAAGGTGAAGCTTTCGGCAATGGCTCAATTGAAGCTTCCTGCAGAAGAATACACACAAGCCTATTTTGAAAACCCTGACTTGAAGTCCGGTTTTCAGGGTTATTTGTATTCCCTACTTACCAGAGGTCATTTATCGGATCAGGTGCGTATCGGTATCTTGAGTATGCGACATCTCAGCCAAGGCACGCAATGGCTAAGGGCAGGGCAGTTAGTACCAGAGCAAGTTATCGATGCTTTTGAAACGCGCTTAAAGGAACTGGTGAATGAGATCTATAACCCCGAAGTTCCTTTTACGCAGACGGAAGACCTTAAACAATGCGAGTACTGTGCCTTTAATCGGGTGTGTAGGAGGGTTTGATAATCCCCCGCTTCGCACCCCCGTAGAACGGGGGACTTTAACGAAGACAGTTTGCTTTTCTTTTTGTGGCGTTTCAACCCGATTTAGATTTTTACCTAGCGAATCGTCTTCTTTTCATCGATCTGAATTAGTACCAATTCCCGCTTTGGCTACTAGGAGCCAGTGGGATTCGGCTGCTCTCAGCCGTTAGAGGTTTTTTTCAATTACGTTTATAATTAGAGAGAACTATCAGAAATGTGATTTGTGTAGGAGGGTTTGATGATCCCCCACTTCGCGCACCCTTAGAAAGGGGGACTTTAACGAAGAGGGTCCATAGACTTTCCGAAAACCTTAAGGCGTAGAATTCCCCCTTTGGCTAAAGGGGGCTAGGGGGATTCGACACCCATTGCAAAAACTCAATAAAGATTCTTTTTCTCCCAATCATCAATAAAATCCTCCAAAATTCGAATGACACCAGAAATATTCATTTTAACATCCATGTCATCGAATCTGAGAAATTGAAGTCCCATTTCTTCAAGGATGGATTGTCTTTCTTTATCCTTGATAGGTGCATCGCCTACCAAGTGACTAGCACCGTCCACTTCGATCACAAGGTTGAGTTTCTTACAATAGAAGTCTACTATGTAATTGTCTAATGGTTTCTGTCTATTGAATTTATAACCACTGATGTTACCTGCTCTGAGTTGTTGCCAAAGCAATACTTCCGAAAGCGTACTGTTATTCCTCAGGTTTCTTGAGAACTGCTTTAGGTTTTTATTGTAAGGCAGATAATACACATACTCAATTTATTAAATCCCCATCGCAATTCTAGCGAGGTCAAGCTCTTCAAAATTGCTAGTGATCTTTTTGACCTTACCATCAGGGCCGATGATATAGTGTGTAGGGTAGGCAAGGTTAACTAGGTTATCCACTATGAAATCGCTTTGCTCAGCGATCACCTTATAGTCGAATTGCCTTTTGGTCAGGAACTTCTTTAAGGCTTCTGGCTTATCTAAAGCCAAGCTGATGAAGATGACATCAGCTCGATTGGTGTATTTCTCAACCATCTCGTTGAGGTCGGGCATTTCCTCAATGCATGGCGCGCAGGCGATAAACCACGTTTTTAGGAAAATCGTTTTGCATTTGAGGCTTTCATTGGTGAATAGATTGCCCTCCAAATCATTGAATTCGAAATCTGGAAAGTCTTTTCCCTCCTGCAGGAAGTGTTGAAGCGCATAATAACCGTCTACTTCAGCCAAACCACTGATGCCTTGGGCAGCATTCTCTGATATCGGCCTGAGGTGGTAGTAGTTATCTCCAGCTTCGTCTTTCACTTCTAAGGCTATAAAGTCGCCCGTATCCAACTTTTCTAAGAACTCTTGCTTGCTTATGGTTTGACCATCTATACCAAGTGGGCTGAACTCCGTGGACAGAATAATATGCTTCTTGTTGTATGTCCACCAAGTCATTTTATCTGCTTCAAGGTGAGCCTGCAATGCCTTAACGGAGCCATACTGAGTGGTGAGCACCCTTGTTGAGTCTTTGGCGGGATTGCCACAGCCAAGGCAGATGAACAGGGTCAATAAGAGTAATGTGGCTTTGATGCGCATGGTGTCATAAAGATAATGGACGAAGTGAACTGTTAATATTTCTTTGGTGAAAAGACTATCTTAAGTATAAAATTTGAAGGCTATGCATATAAATCCTACCGCAGAACAACAGCAACAATTCATGGAAATGCCTAGCATAGGACCATTGTACATGATCAATATGCTCAAGTTTAAGCCGGGTGGACTTACAAAATATCAAGCCTGTGTGAAAGCAGTGTCTCCCTTAATCAATGAGGTAGGCGGTGAGCTGGTTTGGTCGGGTCAATCCATAGCCACGCTTATCGGTCCGCATGAAGAGGATGAAGGGCTATGGGATGCTGTCTTGATCGTTAAATACCCAAACTAGATGGCGCTCGCAGCACTTGGAAGTCATCCAGACTATCCTGGGTACTTAAGAACAGCGGCTTTGGCCGATTCGCGCTTGATTGCTAGTACTGACATGGACTTCTCATAAAAAGACCTCAATCGTGTACTGATTGAGGTCTTTAGCCTAAATATTAATGGCTATTACTTCCTGATATCCATTGAAACAGCATCAGTACGGTATTTATCGAACCATCCTAAGATGGCTGAAACTTTACCAATCAAGTTACTCGGCCTTGCTGCAATGCCATGATATGCCCCAGGAATTCTCACCATAGCGGTTTCTACTCCTTGTAGTTTCAATGCTGAGAAATATTGCTCAGATTCATGAATCGGTGTTCTTAAATCTGACTCTCCAGTCAATAACATAGTTGGAGTTGTCACATTACCAATCAAGGAAATAGGAGAGTGCTTCATGTACTTTTCAGGATCTTCCCAAGGTCTTTTTTCAAACCAATAGCGCGTAGCAAATGCCGACATATCTGAATAAAGCGCCCAACTGAACCAATTGATTACAGGCTTAGCTACTACAGCTGCTTTGAATCGATCAGTCTTACCAACGATCCATGCTGTTAAAACACCACCGCCAGAGCCGCCAGTGACGAACAATTGGCTTTCATCGATATATCCTCGGCTGATCACCTCGTCCACACCTGACATTAAATCGTCATAGTCCTTGCTTGGGTAGTTCTTGTCGATCTCATTACCAAAGTCGAAGCCATAACTTGTACTGCCTCTAGGGTTGGTGTACAACACGACATAGCCCGCAGCAGCCATCAATTGAATCTCTCCAGAGAAGACAGGGCCATAACTAGAGAATGGTCCGCCATGTATTTCTAGAATGAGTGGGTACTTTTTGTTAGGATCAAAGTCTGCTGGTGTCACAATCCATCCATTGATGTCTAAACCATCTACAGACGACTTGTACCAAATCTCTTCTACTTTACCGAGTTTCTTATAATCGAAGAGGTCTTCGTTGACCTTAGTCACTCTTTTGTTCTTTCCGGCATTGCCTACGCCTAGATCGGCTGGTTCTAATGTTTCAGCCCATGTATAGGCATAATTACCATTGTCAGCGATAGAGTAGCTACCAGAGGTATAAGGTCTACCTAGTGTACCGCCACCAAGGCCTTCGGTGATATCTGATACTTTCCCTTTTAGGGTCATGTAAGCGATTTTAGTATGGGCCTTGTCTACATATTGGAAGTAAAGTCCTTTGCCATCTGCTGACCATGTGATGTCATTGACATCACGATCTAAGTTTCCTGAAATCAATTGACTATTAGAGCCATCTACATTGGCCACATACAATCGACTGATTTGATAGCCATTGTAATTGTCGTCAAAACCTAAATAGGCCATTTTCTTTCCATCAGGTGAGATGGTTGGATTCCCATCGGGGCCATAACGATCAGTAAGTTTTGTGAGCTTTCCATCAGAAATAGAAACGGAATAGATGTCAGAATCAGAGCCTTCAATTTCTCTGTCTTCACGCATGTTTGCACTGAAGTAAAGGTGTTGGCCATCCTTTGCCCAAACGGCATTGCCATGGTCAAATGGTGCATCTGTAATTTGTCTTGGCGTACCGCCAGAAACAGGAACCGTAAAGAGTTGTTGACTGCCCGAAGGCACTTCACCTTGGCCATCTCTTCTCCATCCGAGGTCGTCCACATACTTAGGTGGAGCATTCCAAGTAGCGCCTGCTGGCTTAGCCGGCATCTTAATCGGAGAAGGCTTTAATTTAGGTACAAACATATTAAAGGCCAGATGTTTATCATCTGGTGACCAAGTAATACTTGAGGGTGATTTCTCTGAATTTACTAAGACCATTTCATCGCCAGAATCCATCCATCGCAGGTAGATTTCTGATTTGCCTGACTTATTAGACGTGTAGACAATTCTACTGCCGTCATGTGACCAACGAGGAGAACGATCGCTTTGCTCGCCTGTCGTTAGGGGTCTATTTTGGGAGCCGTTAAAACTGGCGATCCATAAGTTGGAAAGGTTACGATCGGTCATGATGTCCTTGAAATTGCGGACATAAATGATCTTTTGTCCATCAGGAGAAATCTGTGGATCGGAGATATATTCTAGATTGAATATGTCCAACATTTCCAATTGATTGGAAACCTGCGCCTGCAAATTGATGGTACATGTCAATAGCAGCGTGAGTAATAGGGTTAGGTTTTTTAGTGCTTTCATAAAGGTTGAATTTGAATAATGATGAAGATAGGCAAATCACATTACAGTATAAAGAGAAGATTTTTCAGCGGATTTAACGCCAAGCCATTTTAATGAATAGGACATTTATGCTTAGTTTAATGGTATGAAGCAATGTCTGATTTTCTCCTTGATGCTAGCGCTTGGGTTCACGGCCTGTCAAAGCGCACCGAAAGAACGAAAAGTCGTCTTTATCCTTTTGGACGGGATTCCAGCCGATGTATTAGAAGCCACCAATACGCCCTATCTCGATGAGATTGCAGGCGAAGCTGGCTATACACGGGCTTACGTAGGAGGGGAGAAAGATGGTGATTCTCAATCGCCAACCATCTCCGCTGTGGGTTATAATAGTTTATTAACTGGCGTGTGGGCGAATAAACACAACGTTTGGGGCAACAGCATCAAAGCACCGAATTACAACTACTGGACTATCTTCCGGGTGGCGAAGGAACATGATCCTAGCCTCAAGACAGCCATTTTCTCCACTTGGCTGGACAATCGCACCAAGCTGATCGGAGAGGGGCTTCCCGAAACGGGCAATCTCAAAATGGGTTACGCCTTTGATGGCTTTGAATTGGATACCGTATGCTTTCCCCATGATGAAGAGCGCCAGTACATCCTGAATATTGATGAAATGGTGGCCACAGAAACTGCCGATTACATTACCAGTGACGGCCCAAACCTGTCTTGGGTGTATTTAGAGTATACAGACGATATGGGACATCGCTTTGGCGACAGTCCTCAAATGACCAAGGCCGTAGCACTAGCAGATGCACAGGTAGGTCGCATTTGGAAGTCCATTCAAGCCCGTGAACAAGCCCACAACGAAGAATGGCTAATCGTCATTACCACAGACCATGGCCGAACTGCAGCCAACGGAAAAGGGCACGGTGGACAATCCGACCGAGAGCGTACTACTTGGATGGTCACTAATTACCCAAGGCCATTGCCATCCTTCTATCAAAGCCCAGGTATTGTTGATATTATGCCTTCTATGGTTAATTATTTGGGGCTAACCATGCCAAAGGAGATTGAGGAAGGTTTGGATGGTAAGGCGTTTATTAGGAGGTGAAGCTATATCTAGCTCTCACTTGCAGTGAGTGCTGGTCTTAGAAGATGGGTCCGCACTACATTGCGAACCAGAGAGGGTTATTCACCTTTTACGTTTCGTCATTTATTGGGGCGTTTGTCAGCTCAGAAATACTGTTAAGCTTTTCAAGCAGGGGTTGCTTCTTTCGTTGTTCGCCCAGCAAGATGCTTGTTCCATCGGAAACTAGGTAAGCTTGGAAGAGCTCATAATTAATTTCAGTTGTTGAACCTCTAGAATTCAGTCGTTGACTTATAGGGGTTGATTTGATATTGAGAGCATCGATTGTATTGAAATGTTCAGGTGTTGAGCCGAAAAGAGATCTTGGCCTTACCGTGTTATTGTTCAGTTCTAGTATTCGTTTGGTAGGTCTGAAGACCTTCACAAGAATGATCGAAACTACCGCAATGATTATTCCGAACATGTTGTTAGTTGAGATTTGCACTACCCCAAAAAAAATCCCACCATATCCTAGATACCTCAGTTGAGGAAACGAATCATTATCTGTTGGAAAAACGAATTTTAAAGTGGCTTCAGTTGTGTTCATGGTGCTTCCATTTAAAAGTTCTTGCTTCAACTTGCTCCGAATTTTTCTTAGAAAATGTTCATCTATGGGGTATAACGTTGCTTATAAAATGACGTTGCCATCCCGCAGGGCGCTATTACCCTTGCGTTTTGAAATCAAACCACCCTTTAGAAAAATAAACAAACCACTAACCCTAGGCCTCATCATACCAGGCCAATTTATTGACATGGATAAAAGAAATTTTCTACGCTTCGAATACCTTTTTGTCATTCGATATTGCTTCCGTTGTTTAGATAAGGTTGAACTCATTTTCTAATTGATAAAATTAAAACTGAAGGTTGATTATGATCATTGCAACGCACCTAAAGCATTAAGGTATTGAGAAAAACCGAGATACAATTAGGTTTAACTTTCTTTCCAATGACTTCGCTGGTCTTAGCGTCTCGCTGAGACCCTAACCATTTAACAGTCTTAGCGATAGGCGCGCTGTCATGCTTAAATGCAGCTTAACAGATCGTGAATTTAGAGATTAGCTCTTGTATCCATTCGGTCATGAAGTATCCTCATGATGATGCACTGGTTTCCGTCTATTTTGTAGAAAAGCAGATGACGATTGATGTGCAGTTTACGGTAGGGCTTATCGAAGTGTGGATAGGGTTTACCTATATCTGGGTGGGT
>Ga0209601_1001596_pt1 | contig 15359 bp, 8 predicted proteins | sample COGITO_mtgs_1104_4_FD_184796 | JGI IMG/M metagenome (GOLD analysis project Ga0209601, IMG submission 184796) | Pelagic marine microbial communities from North Sea - COGITO_mtgs_110426 (SPAdes) (version 2) | ecosystem: Environmental > Aquatic > Marine > Epipelagic ...
GCCCGCTGGTTTTCCGTTGACAAAAACTTCCGCCATCTCTTCCACCCGGCCTAAGTCGAGCACCATCTCCCGGCCGCCCTTCAGCCACGCTTTCGGAACAGAAAAGGTGTTTTGATACACCGCCGTGCCGGAATAATATTTGATTCCCTCTTCCGGGCGCTGCGTCCAGTCGTCGAGCTGCTCAAAGATGATTTTTCCGTTTTCCCCGACCGCCGGTTTCGTCCATTTAGGATCAAACTGCACCGTCCACGGCCCGGCAATTTCAATGGGATCAGGAACCCGTTCGACCTTCATTTCACGAAGCGATGTTTCGCCTGCGAAACGGGCGCGGACCGTTCCGTTCGACCAGGCATCCACCCGGATCCCTTTTTCCTGAACGGAGGGCACGCCTCCGCTGCATTCAACCAAATGAAGCGGCTCTTTTTCGGGTGAACGGAAGATGACAAAGACCGACCCCAGCGACTCGAAAGAGAGATCTACCACGGTGCACCCATCCTCTTCGTACCATACGGGAGCGGATTCCGTTTCTCCGGTGTAGGGGTGCCACAGTTCGGGAACCTTGCCGCTGACACGGAATTTGCATTGTGAGCGGATCGTTTCCTTCTGTGGGTTGGAGACAAAATAGATCTCAGCCTCATCGGTGTATCGGTGAATATAGCCGAGTTTTTTTCCCTCCGGTGCGGTGTAGGAGAAGTCGGGCGGCAGTTGATCATTTTTTAGAATCTCTTCAAAGCTGAGCCCTCTTAGAATGCGTCCTTTTCCGAACTTCAGCTCTTTCTTCTTGCTGTCGGTTCCCCACAGTTCCGTTGCAATCGTGTTGAGTTTCCTGTCTGACTCGGGGGATCCCGTGAGTCCACGGAGAAACCAGGGCCGGTCGGAGATCACCGTGGCGCCGTCGGCGACCAGCTCGCGCACCTTCTCGAGTACGTCGAGGTCCATCTGCCAGGCATCACGTGGCACAAGGTAGCGATACCTCATTCCGGAGGGCAGAACAATATCGCCATCCTCGACCCGCATCATCTTGAGGGCCTCTGCGCCACAGTAGTCGAAATCGTAGCCTTCCGGCAGCCGTGGACGGATATGTTTCCGCTCGGGATCCGAACCATTTAAATTCCCTTGAAAATAACAGACATCAGCGAAAAACTGCCCCTGTTGCAGCACATACTGGCAGCGGGTAAGATAGCTCAGCCACGCCCGTCCCTGATCCCACCAGGTCAAGGTGCCGTCAAAATGAGTTCCGTACGGCCCCATCGTCATCCCCGGTTTGATTCCCGGCCACGGATTGTGCGCGAAACGGTGAAAGACGATCTGGTTGATTCCGCCGCAAAAGGCCTTATTGTCGGCAACGGCTTTCATCGACTCAGGAGTGTTCTGCCAGCGTCCGAAATCTTTTCCCGCCTGTGAGGTGAATGCCTCCGCCGCTACGATCGGTTTTCCGTAGACATGCGCGGGAGCTGCTGCAAACTTCTCGTGAAACGAGACCACCGGTTTTTCGTCCGCCCAGAATTCGGTCATGGGAATATCCGATCTGCCCATACCTTCTGACGTATTGAAGTAGGCATTTCCGTATGCTTCTACATAGAAGTCCAGCCCTGCGCGATTCGAAAGCTCGCGCAGATAGGCGAAGTGGTTATCCGAAAACAGATCGGCAACGGTCCGGCGGATGTCCCGCAGGAAGCGATCCGTCTTCTTCTGGTCGCCCACAATTCGGCCGACCATTGCGGGCCAGTAGGCCGCCAAATCATACCCGCGACGGGCGCGGAACTCCCGGTCAAAGCCGGTCGTCCAGTTCTGGGTTTCCACTTCCCAACTATCGAGCTCGGTGCAATCGATGCGACCGCCCGTCCTGGCCACCGCATCCAGAAGCGGCTGCATATATGCGTTCCAATGAACATCCAATGCCTTCCTGCTTAGCTTTCCGCACTGCAAGCCATCGGTTCCGTGCGGCGATTCACGGCCATCCGCTCCTGTGGTGGTGTGCCCCATACGAACCACCGTCCAGTCGCCCTCCGGTGCATCCCAGTTCAGCTTGCCTTTTGAATCCATGCTGGCTGTCAGGTTCAGAACAGAAGCGGGATCGACTTCCGCCTCAACAGGCGTTTTGAAGGTGCTCCCTTCGTCGCCTTGAGACTTAAAGGCGCCGCTTTTGCCATAAAAATTGTGGTTGCGGTTGCCGCCGTGAAGTTGAAACTCAGCGATTTCAATCTCGGGATTACCTGTTCCACCCCGACTCTCCACGACCAACCGGAACTGTTTTGCCGTTACCGGTTCAGGAAGGTTAAAACAGTGAGGCCGCGGGACCAGGAGTGCATTCCTGATATCTACATCTGATATTTTCCGGAACGTCTCGCCGTCATCGGAAGCCTGCAACTCTCCTTTGATCGACTGCCAGCGGCGGGGGCAGATGGTGACGGCACGAACCATGAACGGCTCGTCAAAAGAATAGGTGAGCATCGCCGGCTTTTCTTTGGATGGCACGCAGAGGGTGACGGCGGTATCGAAATCACTGTCACACACCGCGTCAGTCTCCGTGCCCGATTCGGTTTCCACTCGAAAGAGCGCGGGGGCCGGATCGACATCATTCATCGGAGTCGGAAACGCAAACACGGCAACATCCCGGTACCAGTCCTTTCGATACGCAGGTTGCGGGAGCGTCACCTGCACCGGATGGCCACCTTTGACCGCCGTCTCGCTCCAGGTCAGCACCTGCATCGAATATTCCGGTGTGATCCACGGCCCGGCACTTCCACTCCAGCCCGGACTCTGATGCAGCCCCAGAGATAATTCCAGCCGTTTCGCTTCCTGGGCCGCAAACGACATATTCTCCAGCCAGAGATCGCCGGGAGAAATCATCGGCCCGGGCTGAATGCCGCAATCGACCTCAAAAATAATCGCGCCGCCGACCCCGGCGTGTTTCATCGCCTCCAGGTCCGCCGTGATCCCTTCGCGGGTCACATTGCCGTTCATCCAATGCCACCACACTTTAGCCTTGGCCGATGACGGCGGCTTCACAAATCCTGCCCGCATCTCGTTAATCGGAAGATCCGTCGACAACGGCTCTACCACAGGCGGGGCAAGGCGTTTCGTCACATCGCCGGAAACGGTTTCCACAACCGAACGGTCTGCCCCGAATCCAGACTGCAAAACGCCCGCAGGAGATTGTCCGGCCTCCTGTTCCATCTCATAGGCAGCACCAGGGCGCGTAATTTCAGGAACCGTCAAGGGGGACGGTGTCATTGAATAGTCCAGGTCGAATCTGCTGGAAGGGCGGTCCCAGAATTTGTCGAGTGCGGGGTTGTAGGTGTAGATGCCAATCTGGTTCGCCTCCGGTTGAAAGACCATGTAGCGCAGCCATGATTCTCCTCCGTTATTACGGCCCTGATAATCGCTCAAAATTTGGTGAACCGGATTGCCGTGATCTCCGGCGGAGGTAAGAACCGCCTCTCCACCGAAGTGACCGCAGAGAACCATGAAAATGTTCTGGTGCTTCCTGACGAACTTTTGCCACATCTGCTCGCCATTGTTGCCTTTGAGCTTCAGTTGATTAGTGGTTCTCGTCTGATCCGGCTTCAGGTAGGCGTGCGTCAGGAGAATGACACGGTGGTCAGGATGCCCGGCAACGATTTTGTTCGCCCAATCCAGCACGTCGTCGCGCGGGTGGTACTCAAGCGCGACAATCATAAATTTCATCCCAGCGGCCTCGAAGTGATACCAGGAATTGTCATGGCGATCCGGATCGAAGGTGCCGCCAAACTCGCGTCGTTTTGCAAATTTCTCACGGGGGAAGTAGGTGTTGAAATGAGTGGTGCGGTTGACACCGATATTGCAGCCATACTGATTGTCCGCCTTCTCGTAGCCCATGTCATGGTTTCCCAGGCACATGCAATAAGGCACTGTCCCGTCTAAAATCGACATGGCTTCCTTGGCAATGGCCCATTCCTCGGGGGCGTCGGTCTGCACGATATCTCCTTCGTGGACGAGAAAAGCGATATTGAGTCGCTCCTGATTGTCGCGCACCCATTCCGTTTGCGCAAAGAAGTAGCGCCGCAAGTCTCCATTGCCCCACGCATCAGCTAGCTTGTGCCGTGTATCACAGTAGAACTGGGTGTCAGGCAAAACCGCGATGGTGAAGGGCTCCGTTGTCTGGACTAAAGGCTCCGCTGCCTCAGGGGTCTGCCTCGTCGCGCAACCGGTCAGCACGGTGAGCATGGCTAGGGTAAGTATCTTTCTCATGTCTAATATTGCTTCGTGATCTCCACGCAGACGCGAATTCTAGTTTCGGGTATCTTTCGAACTACGTGCGTTCTTAATTTCTTTCTCGCCACGAATGATGCGAGACTTGCCACCGTAAAAACGGACATAGTCTTTCAACTGCTTTTCGGCCTGCTTTGAGAAGGCTTCATCTTCCGCTAAAAAGAGCACCACGTTGAGCGAGGGAATCGGCTTATCCTGATCGTCATATAATACCCGATTCAACTGCTTGAAATATGTAGCCACATCTCTGGGATCGACTAAGGGGGCGGGCGTATGACCGGGGTGCCAAACTGCCCACTTCAAGCCCAGCTCCTGCGCTGCGGTATAGACACCATGACGGCGATCCAGCACGCGTGGCGGCATGCCCTGCTTCGCACGTGCCGCATTTTGCTTGGTTAACTCGGCTTTAATACGCGCCTCCATTTGCGGCTTCTCTAATTGATGCGCGGCCAATTGTTTGATATACTTCGGATCACTGATCTTTTTGTCCCAGGCCTGTTGCTCTTTGTCGTTCATCTTACGGCGCACCTTCTCGAAGCCTTGATGATAACCGGTAATAAAAAACACCGCATCAATCCCCTGCTCCAGCGCTGTCTGGGTAATAAACCCGGTATCATTCCCACGGAAGCTCATCGGCAAGGCGTCGTTGACGGGATCGTCGGCAAGCGTCGGCAAATCCGGACGCGCCGCACCGCGCACCCCTTCAAGGCCGGGATTATTTGCATTTGAATTGATCGGCGTGATCCACTGAATCAATTGCTGGTGCACATCCGCCCCGGCAGAGGCCAAGCGCGGCTTAAACAGCATGGTCTTATTACGGTCGTGCAGCATCACATTAAACAAAGTGCCCGCCGACAGGTTACCCACCATATCGGTGATCTCGTCTTTGATCACCTGATAACTATTCAGACCGCCCTTCTTATCGGTCACCATCTGCCGATTGGTATCGATCACAAACAAGATACGCTCCGCACGCGTCTTCAGGCCGAAGACGCTGACATTGGAAAGCCCCATGCCGATCGAACCGCTGGTGCCACCGAGTAGACTGCCGCCCCCGCCGATCCCACCGAGGCCGGCGCTGACGGTGAAGCTTTGATCCATGCTAGGCAAATTGACATCCACCTGAGCCACCGCAATATTGGCCACCGGACGCATCGACAGACTCTGCGACTGCTGCTGCTTGGGTTGCTGCGGCTTGATCTGCACCTTGACCGGTGGTGGCGGCTCTTCTTCGACCACGGCGGGCGGTTCTTCGAATTGCGCCTCGGAGGGGAGGACCGCTTTGACCACAATATAACTACCGAGAATAAATCCTGCCATTAGGTGGGCCAGCACACTGATGATGATGACTTTCATCAGCAGCGGGTTCATCTTTTTCTTTTTAGTTGGGGGGAGCATATCTAGAACGACAGAAATGAAGTATTATCAGTATAAGTGACCAAGGTATAAAACCCGGAACTCTACTCGCCACTTATTTCGCAATATTACACCAATAGCAATCACCGATTAAGCCTAGGTTCAATTTCCTCGTCGCGGTGATGGGCACCAGATCGTTCTAGACGCCAGAATCCCTTCCAAATAGTCAAAACAAGACCTGGAACGAATCGCGTGCAGATCCTCACGGCACTTTATTATTTTTTCACGACCATACCCCGAGTCGCCCCAAATATTCAGCACGCCGCCCAATCCGATTTCAATATTCACAGCGGCCCTTAGCCTATGATTGGAAATAAATCGCCGGAAAACGCGTCGCCCGTTTTAAGATCATCAATCCCGTCGGTTAAGGTATGGGGCTTTCCGTCGTAGGTCGTGCCATCGAGCATGCAGATGATCGAGAGAACGCGGCGTGGTTCATCCGATGTATTCTTTCCCGCATAATGAAACGTGCGCCCATCGTGGAAGGTGACACTGCCGCGCTTAAGTGGGCAATAAACCCGTTGGACTTCGTGCGCCGGCTTATCCTTAACCTGCTCGAAAATATCGTCCCCCCGCACGCCGGACAGATCGATCGTTTCGTTAATGTCCCATGCATGAGAACCCGGAACAAAACTCATGCAACCGTTGGCCAAATCGACATCCTGCATCGGGATCCAAATCGACATCGCGCCCGGCTCATTCATCGGCCAATACGGAAAGTCCTGGTGCCAGGTGGTGGGCTTTCCGTCTTTGCTGGGAAACTTGGTCATCAGATGATCGTGAAACAGGCGAACTTTTTTTGCCTTTAACAAGCGTCGGGCGACATCGGCCAGCACCGGATGCTGCGAAAATTTACGGAACCGCTCATCACGTCGCCAGGCATTGACCACCTGCAGGAACACCTGGTCATACGCACCCCGCTCCTCCATCGGCGGTAGTTCTGCTTCCAACTTTTCGTTGAGTTCATCGGTTATAGCGGTTAGCTCATCGAGCTCCACCTGCGAAAGGATATTATCGATCTGTATGTAACCATTATTCGCGTAGAATTCAATCTGATCTTCCGTCAGTTCAATAGAGGTTTCAGTATTCATAATTTTAACTGCTTTGTGTATTTAAGAGGATTGTTATTTAGTGTTCTCGAACACTGTGGGTCACTATAGATCAAGATTATTGACTTTTCTTTGCGTATATTGTCCTACTTAGAGGCATATATAAACCTTTATGAATACAACGCCCATTTTAAATGTGCGCGATCAACTGCCGTCACTCAAACAGCATGGTGTCGCAGTGGAATATTATCCCGACTACATTAACCTCGCGCAGGATCCGCACGGTGTGGATGCCTTGCTAGTTTCGTTTACGGTACGCGGAACGGGCTGGCATTGGATCAACGACACGGCCTTTCCTGAATCGCCGGGCAGTCTTGGAATTACGCACTATGGCGAAGTGCACAGCATTGTGACCGATCCGGCGGGAATGCATATCTATAATCTGTACCTCGACCCGCGCACCTACCCGCTCCCCTCGATCCCACCCAAGTTGAACAACATGCTGCACGTGCTCTTTAGCAATCGTGAAGCGTTTCGCCACCGACTGAATCTCAGTATTCACATGCACTTTCCCGATCCGACCCTGCCCTTGCAGTGCTTGCAGACCCTGCATCGCGAAACAACGCAGCCGTCCATCGGTTCCGCGGCAGTCATTCAGGCCATGCTACGAGTGTTTCTTATTGCCTGTTGCCGCAATGCCCTAAACGAAGGAATCGCCCCAAGCGTTGCCGACGACGACCAGCCTCCTGCCTGGCTATTAAACACCTGCCGGTTCCTGGACGAAAATTATCAACTCCCCATCACCCTCGATCAGCTCGCCGAGCGCGTAGACATCAGTCGCGGCTATCTCTGCCGTGCCTTCAAAAAGCAGATGGGCTTGAGCGTGGTCGAGTATTTCACCGAACGCCGGATTCAGCACGCCATCCAGTTGCTACAAGATACAGACGACAAAATCCTCTCGATCGCACTCGACTCCGGCTTCAGCGACCTCAGCCACTTCAACCGCGTCTTCAAAAAGCTCAATAACATCAGCCCCGCCGCCTACCGTACCCGCTTCTCCGACAATCAGGCGGGGTAGAAAGCATGACGCGCCCTACAACAACATGGGGAATTTTTAAGCTGTCCCACTTAGGAAGAGGCCTTCGATTCAGGCTTCGAAAAGCATAACGGAGCCGCTAGAATTCCCATCGCTTTGAGTTGGTATTCATAAGCCCAGTCCTTACCTTCAGAGCGAAACCCGAGAGGGCCGTAACGCACCCAATCGTTACGATATTGATCGGTGTTGTGGACACTTCCGAATGCGTTCACACGATTACCATAAACGCGAAGCGTCAAAACCTCCCCTTCGTTAAGCTCCGCTAGCTCAATTTCATAAGGAGGAAACGGTGCCGAATCGATGAGCTTACCATCCTTAAAGGCTTCCAGTAAGGCTCCTTTGTAGAATGGAATACGAATCGCAGAAAATGGTGTATCTGGCACTCGGATCTTGTAGTCGATATTACCCGCGTAGAATGGCAGACCGTACTGAGCATAGTCTCCGTAAGGCAGTGTTTTCGGCAGCGCGGTGACAACTCCGCGCGAGCCTTCGAGCCGAACCCCAAACCCGCCCAGCAGATAGAGCCACTCTAGGTCGGTTTTACGGGTATACGGAATCCGGAGATCGCACCACAAGCGATGGTGATAAACAGCATCGGATAGAGAAAATGCGTGCCTGGATTGCTGTGCTGGTTCATCAAGGTCGCGGCGCTCAGCTCTGGTATGGGCGCGCCAACTACTCTTTCTAGGCTCAACCACCCTCGCCTTCGACGATGGGTGCAGTCGCAATTCCCTTCGCGGGCTTAAAAAGAAACACCGCCGCCAACACTGCGGGCACGATCAGGCCGATCGGATAGGCGATACCGGTGCCGAGCTCCAAGCCTTCGGGTGCCACCAAAATATAGGTGGTGCACACCGCGCTCATGAACACCGCCGGCACGAATGCGATCCAGTAATTCTTCGCCTGCTGGCGCAGATACATCGCAGCGGTCCACAACACGATGGTGGCGATCAACTGATTGGAAAATCCGAAGTAGCGCCAGATCACGCCGAAGTCTAAACGGGTGACCAACCACGCCACGGCAAACAGCGGCAAGGTAATGACCAGGCGCCGGCGCACTGGCTTCTGGCAAAGGTTGGTGAAGTCAGCGATAATCAAACGTGCACTACGGAAAGCCGTATCGCCGGAGGTAATTGGGCACGCCACCACACCGAGAATCGCGAGCGCCCCACCGACTTTACCCAGCCAACTATTACAAATCGTCTGCACCGCCCAGGCGGCGTTGTTGCCGTTTTCCGCCATCACCGAATTCAACTCACCGGTGCTGCCGAAAAAGCTCATGGCCGCTGCGGCCCAGATCAGCGCCACCGCGCCCTCGGCAATCATCGCACCGAAAAAGATCGGCCGGCCCTGTGTCTCATTAGTGAGGCAGCGCGCCATCATCGGCGACTGGGTGGAGTGGAACCCGGAAATCGCACCACAAGCGATGGTGATAAACAGCATCGGATAAAGAAAATGCGTGTCTGGATTGCTGTGTTGGTTCATCAAGGTCGCGGCGCTCAGCTCTGGTATGGGCGCGCCATTGACCAACATCGCACCGAGTAGACCGAGTGCCATGATCAGCAGCACCGCGCCAAACAGCGGGTAGATTCTGCCAATGATCTTATCAATCGGCAGAATCGTCGCGACCAAGTAGTAAGCAAAGATCACCACCAGCCAAAGGTCGAAGGTGCCGAACGATCCGATCGACATGAACTCACCGGTCAGGCCGGTCAGGATCTTGGCCGGCCCGAGAATAAAGACCACCCCGACCAACAGCAGCAGCACCACGGAGAATACGCGCATGAACTGACGAAAGCCGCCGCCCATATACTGCCCCACCACTTCGGGGATACTCGCGCCACCATGACGCAGCGACAGCATGCCGGAGAAATAATCGTGCACCGCGCCGGCAAAAATACTGCCGAACACGATCCACAGGAATGCACTCGGCCCATACAACGCGCCGAGGATGGCACCAAAGATCGGTCCCAATCCGGCGATGTTGAGAAACTGAATCATGAAAATCCGCCAGGTCGGCAGGGGCACATAGTCCACCCCATCCTGTTTCGTGATCGCCGGTGTCGTGCGAGCAGCATCGATACCGAATATTTTTTCGACGGTGCGCCCGTAAATAAAATACGCGGCGAGCAGAATGAGCAGTGAGATAAAGAATGTAATCATAATATAAAATTTGCAGGGTGGTGAGCTGCTACAGTCCCACCCAACCAGATGAAACACGCTCGACTAGCTTGCCCGCGTCATCCTCCAGATAAAACACGGCATCCACGCCATCGAGCGACTCGATCAAAGCCATGCCTGCTTTAAACCCGAGCACACAACAGGCCGTCGCCCAGCCGTCTGCTAAGGCACAATTCTCGGCGCGAACGGATACCGAACGGACGGCATTGCTGACAGGCTTGCCACTACGTGGATCAATTAAATGCGCAAAGCGCTGCCCCTCCCAAACATAGAAGCGCTGCGAAAAACCACTGCTTGCGATCGATGCATCGCGCAGCGTGACCACACGATCGAATTGCGCCGATGCCACGCCCCCGTGCGCGATTTTAACGGTCCAGGCACGTCCATCAGGCCGCAGTCCCGAAGCCCGCACTTCACCGCCGATGTTGATCAAATGGGAATCAAGCCCGTGTGCATCCAGCAAGGCTGCGACTTGATCCACGATATAGCCCTTGGCGACAGCCGACAAGTTCAACTGCAACTGCGAGACAGCTTTGCGCACGACGCCTTGCACGGGGTCAAATTCCACCCGTGCATAGCCGCAGACTTCGAGTGTCTTCTCGATTTCAAAATCCAGCGGTGGCCCGATCCAATCCTTCGAAGCGCCGAAGCCCCAGAGCTCAATCAACGGAGATATCGTCGGATCCATGGCGCCACCACTTTGTTCTGCGATTTGTAAGGCAATTCGTAACACTTCAGCCGCATGCGAGGGAACCTTAATGGTATCCAAACTTTCATTACAATTCAAACGGCTCACCCAACTCTGTGGATTCCAATTTGAGAGTTCACCGTCCAAAGCAGTAAACAACTCAGCGATCTCGGCATGAATCGTCGCACGTCGGGAGTCATCCGCATTAACATAGCTTACCGAATAATGGGTGCCCATGGTTGCGCCTTGCAGCGCAACTCGCACAGCAGCCTCCGCCGCCTGCCCCGAAAACGGTAGCGCGGCACCAAGCAATAAGCCCCAACAGTAAAGTTTCAAGACAGACATAGGTAGAAAATGTAGCTAAGCTGTATTCATCTCCGTGAGCTATCCAAGATATCCTGTGCACGAGCAACTATAAAGAGATTGTCGCTCTGCAATAATTCAGTAATTCGCTCACGCACGATGACATCGTCCCCTACCCTCTTAGCCAAAATATCTAAGCTCATGTCGATCTCGATAAAATCAGTGAGTTGTTGAATCTGCCTTGCCAGTTGCTGCCAGACCCGCGGATCCGCACGGTCTATCTTTTTAAAATAATTCAGTATGACACGGCCGGAGTCGCGATTGATACCGATTCGCTCAACCACATCGAGTTGTAGTCCTACCTGATCGCCACTGTGCGTAGTCAACACATCCAGCGCCAGAATGCTGTCGCGCTGCCCGCCCACTTCGAGCACCGCCAGGCAGGCCGGATACAAGCGCTCATCACTCAGTCCCTGCGCCTGCAATGTATTGAGCGCGAATTGCACAAATTGGCTGTTATCCGACTGCAAGCATTCGAGCAAATAGTCAACGCTGAGATTTTCATTGGTCTGCGCGAGTAACTGCGCCATCACCTCGCCATGCACCCAGCGCCACAGTACCCAGGTGGTATAAGCCGCGCCCTCGACCACGGCCTCTTTAGCATCCGCTGGCGTCGCACTCGTCTCGGTGTCCGAATCGGCACTCCCCTCTTTGTTTTTTTCAACTACGAAAAACCCCAGCGGCTGAGTGCCGAGAATGGACAGGGAATCCGCTAAGAATCCATGCAAGTTCTCATAATCCGCTGCGCTAAATGGATCGTGCTCCCACTTCGTAAACGGCGTGCCCTGCGGATATTCGAAACGCACAAAGTGCCCGAGTGCATCCCAATACAAGGTTGCTTCGAGCAATTTACAGGTGCCATCGAGACAGACTCCCGTACGTAGAAACATCCGATATTCAAGCGGAAAACCACGCGCATCCCGCTTCAGCACCACCGTATAGGGAAGTGCTTCCATGTCTGGATAAATGGGATCCACCAAATCCACTTCAAAGGAAAGGTCATTAGGCCCGATCTGGTAAGTCTCCGCCTCCCACTCGGTGCTCCCTTCAGATGCATCAAACACGTCTTGCCAATGCCCACCTTCGGGCAGCACGCGCACATCTGCTGCCTGCGCCTCTGTGGATGCAGCGTATTCCCGCGAAGTCGCCGAACAGCCAGCAAAAATCAGTAGGCTGCTGATGACGAGGATCTGGAAATATTGCCGTGGATTCATCATCTGTTCCTTCGTATTGCTACTAAAAGGTCGTTCACACCTTAGGAGTCCATGGAATCCCGATCTCAGCGAGGTGGCGAAGTTTCTCCACATGCTTGTGCCGCACAGTTCTCGGAGTACAGTCGTGCTCGAGACTCAGCGAGGCACCCATGGCGACGACCTCGCCCATCATCGTCGTCGTATGGATAATCCGCGCCGCGCTGTGCCCGATGTGCGAAGCGCTGATGCAGCGTCCGGCCATCATCAGGTTAGGAATATTTTTCGAATAGAGGCTCCCAAACGGAATCGGCCACGGCTCCATATTGTGCCCCTCATAGGCACGATCCGGATTGCGATCCTCCTTGTTGTGCACATGCTTTCCAAGAATGAATTCTCCGTGCGGGAACATCTTTTTCGTCGGTGCATAGTGCATATCAATCATGTACGTCCCGTACACGAACGCATCCTTGTAGGTGTTCTTATTCTGCACATCGTGCTGTGTGAGGATATGATCCCCGAGCAGGCGGCGGGATTCGCGCTTTCCGTTGATATAATCAAGGCGACCCATTTTGTGATGAGTAAATTCATCCCGTCGGGCGCTCTTGTTTTTCAGGAAGGAAAAATAGCCAAAATTCACTAGATGATTATAGTCCCGAATCAGTTCCCCCTGATTGATGGTATCCTTCTCCCAGCCGTTCTGCCAGAGCCAGCTGCTGCTTGTCTTGTAGGCTGGGAATCCTTCGTAGATGTAGTCGCCAAAACCCGGACTGAACATCTTCTCATCAAATTGAACTGCCCAGGGGCAGAGCGGGAATTCAGAGGCTTCCGGTTGCTTATAAGCGGTCCAGCAGCTGGTGGTGCCGTTCTTCAGGTTGTCTGCGATTTCCGGTGCGAACGATTCACCATGGGTGGCCAGCGCCTCCCGGCCCATCCGGAATTCGGCCCCCGCCAAATAGCCAAGGTTGCCATCCCCCGAACAATCGACAAACATCGGTGCCTCAAATCGCAGCTCGGAGCTGTTTACGGTGTGCTGGCAGGTGACCGATCGGATATGATCCCCCGACATGGCGACCCTGGTCAAACGCATGTTCTGATAGCAATCGAGATTATTTTCGGCCTCAACCAACTCCTGCTTCACGCTGCTAAGAATGTTTTTTCCCTGCGTTTTCCATCCTTCCGCACCTTCCTCTGTATTAACGGCCACGTCACGCCCGACCAGTCCCACGTTGGGATAAGGGTCTAAGCACACCTGGGCCTGCGCCGGAACACAGACTTCGTCACTGTTGTTGCCGCCCAATACCGGACGGTCATTGATCAAAGCGGTTTTCATCCCCAGGCGGGCTGCACTGATCGCGCAGGTCACTCCGGCAGCACCGCCGCCAACCACCACCAGATCGTAGGATCCAGCGAGCGGGGCCGTATCGCCGAGCCCCAAAGCGGAGCGGCGTAACTCCCGCAGCGCCTCTGGCGCATTAGGCGGCACAAAATCGAGGTCTTTTGAAAATAGAATCGCATCGCAGCGCCCGTTAAAACCAGTCAGGTCGCGCAGCGCCAATTGGATCTCGTGCTGTTCGATGGAGACCACGCCGCCGTCTTCCCACAGCCAGCCTTCCGCCCCTCTGCCGAACATCTTCCCAAGCGGCTTGCCGTCCACCATGCACATAAATGGCCCGGCTGCCTCCGAGGACCATTGCGCATTCCAGTTGTTGGCGCGAATCCAAACGCGGTACTTCCCACGCTTGGGCACTTTCACTGAGGTCGTCGCATCCTTGCAGGGAACCCCCATGCCGCGCGCCATCAGATACGGCGCGCCCATCTGATCCATAAACTGCTGATCGACCACCCAGCCGCCCTTGTCGGCGAATGACTGCGCCTCCACCCAGATCATATTCGATGAAAGCCCATTCTCTGAAAGCCCCAGTCCATACAGCGGGGCAGCGCCAAACGCTGCACCGGCAAGTCCCATCTTCTTAAGAAACGCTCTTCTCTGTATATCTTTGATACTATTCATAGTAAGTCCTTTATTTTGTTTATTGTAATTTCTTCAGTCGACATCGCGCCAAACTGCTTTGTTCCATCTTATTACGCAATATCATTCACACTTTGGGAATCAATGGAATGCCAATCTCAGCGAAGTGGCCATGGCGACGAGCTGTTTCATTTTCTTCAGCGGGGTAACGGATGAGTGTGCTCAACCGATAGACGCCCGGCAATGCGATGCATTCGATGCCTGAGGTCGTTTCGCCCACCAGCGTGATGCCAGCCGGAAGCTCAAGCGATGCATCCGCACCGGAAACGAGAACCTCCGCCGTGGTGTTCGCTGGAACCGTAAAGTTCAGCTCAAACGCACTGCCCTCGGTTTTCCAATCGACGGAAATTTTCCCATACGGTGACTCATAGGAGGTTTTTGCCCATGTGATGCCCTCGCCGGGAATCGGTGCGATGCGCACTTTTTTATATCCGGGTTCAGCGAATGAAATACCGCCCACGGTGGCCGCCATCCAGTCGCCCACCGCGCCATAGGCGTAGTGGTTGAAGGAATTCATGCCGATGCTTTCGAAACCGCCCTCTTTAGTCCATGAGTTCCAGCGCTCCCACATCGTGGTCGCGCCCTGCAGCACCGGGTAGAGCCATGAGGGATACTCTTTCTGCAGGAGCAAGCGGTAAGCGATATCGGTGCGGCCGAACTTCGTCAGTACGGAGCAGAGCAGCGGCGTGCCAAGGAATCCGGTGGAGAGTTTCCAGTCACGACGCTCCAGTGATAGCACCAGGTTTTCAAGCACCCTGCCCTGAAGTGCTTCAGGAATCAGGTCAAATCCGAGCGCGAGCAGATAGGCGGTCTGCGTGTCGCCGGCCAAGCGGCCATTGGCCGAAACAAACTCATCGCAGAAGGCCTTTTTGATGTTCTTTGCAAGTGTCCGGTAGGTTTCAGCATCCGCCGCTTTTCCCAGGACTTCCGCAGTCTTTGCCATCAAGTCCGCATCATAGGCGAAGTAGGCCGTGCCAATGAGGTCTTGCGGTGTGGGCGATAAGAAGAGATCAGAGGGCGAGGTATCCACCGAGAGCCAGTCGCCGAAGCCCTCAAAGGGGCGGATGAAATGCTTGCTTTCGTCTTCAAG
>Ga0209601_1001625_pt1 | contig 15182 bp, 7 predicted proteins | sample COGITO_mtgs_1104_4_FD_184796 | JGI IMG/M metagenome (GOLD analysis project Ga0209601, IMG submission 184796) | Pelagic marine microbial communities from North Sea - COGITO_mtgs_110426 (SPAdes) (version 2) | ecosystem: Environmental > Aquatic > Marine > Epipelagic ...
CACTTAATGTATCTGTACCTTCATACACCCCATTCCCGTCTGGATCGGTCAGCTGAACAGCATCGGCCCCGCCGATTATCCCACCACCGAGATAAAGGCCATTTGGACCCACTGTGATATTTGCAGCGCTGACTTTAAAAGTCACCACATGAACTCCAGGTGCGCCTTGAGAAAGCGCCGAATAACCAAAAGTCAGTATAAAGGATAAGGAAAGAATTGTTCTTATAAAATTTCTCATCAGATTGAATTTCGTTTTTAATAATACCATTTCCGTGATTATTGAATAACTACGCTAAGTGTCTTAACCCCATCAGCATTTATTATTTGAATTCGATACGTTCCTTTCGGCTTATCCGCAAAATCAAATTTCTGTTGATCTGAAGTTATTTCGCCTTCAGCAATTGGTCGACCAACCCCATCTACAATTCGATAAATAGATCCAATATTTTCTTGGCCTACATCGATAACGAAACGTCCATCATTTGGATTCGGGTAAAGTGATATAGATTCAAGATTATTGATCCCAATTCCAACACCACTAATGGTAAGCACAATTCCAGTGGAATCGATACAAACGCCATTAGAAACCAGCAACCAAACCATGATATTACTATCCGCAGGACCCCAGAAAACATTGATGCTGTCTGTTCCTTGTCCATTAGTTATAAATGCACCCTGGCTAACACTCCACTGATAAGTATAATTACTGTCTGGGGTAATAGTCAATAAAGTCGTAGCCCCTGAGGTTACCCATCCCAAACCATTCGAAATAATCTGAGGGAGAACTACGTCCGGAACAACAGTAATACTTATCGTGTCACTAGCTGCAACGCATCCATCCATTGTTGTCGCCGTCATATAATAATTCCCGGAAGTATTCACAACTAAAATCTGGGTCGTATCACCTGTATTCCACATGTAGGACATGTTGCCTTCTGCTTTAAGAATAGCAGAGTCACTAGCACAGAAAAGTGTTTGGCTCACGCTGATTGAAGTATCTGGGAGTGCAAACACTGTAGAAGTATATCCAGCTGTAGATGCAGAACAACCATTACTGGTGGTAACCGTCGCCGAATATGTTCCTGTCGTATTTGAAGTAATACTCTGTGTGGTGTCTCCTGTGTTCCATAAATAGCTCTGACCTGAAGCCGCCGTCAAAGTAACTGATCCTCCGTCACAGAAATCTAAAGGCCCGCTCGCAGTAACTGCAGTATCTGGGTCAGTAAACAATGTCGTAGTGTAACTAGACGTATTCCCTACACATCCGTTAGCAGTAGATACAACAGCTGAATAAATCCCCGATGTATTGGTAGTAATACTTTGAGTTGTCGCGCCTGTATTCCATAGATAAGCCTGGTTTGAGGATGCCGTCAAGGTAACTGAACCGCCAGAACAGAAGTCTAACGAACCACTTATTGAAACTGAAGTATCTGGTTGAGAAAACGATGTAGTTGTGTATACAGAAGTATTACTAACACAGCCATTAACTGTAGTTACGACAGCAGAATATGTTCCTGAAGTATTTGAGTTAACGCTTTGAGTCGTATCACCCGTATTCCACAGATAACTTTGACCTGAAGCTGCAGTCAATGTAACTGAGCCGCCAGGGCAGAAATCTAACGAACCACTTGTTGTCACTGATGTGTCTGGATCTGCAAAGACTGTTACGGTATAACTTGCAGATGTATCAACGCAACCATCTGCAGAAGTAATAACCGCAGAATACGTACCCGCGGTTGGTGTAATACTCTGCGTAGTTTCTCCGTTACTCCATAAGTAAGTATAATTATTGAATGGTCCACCTGATGCAGTCAAGGTAACCGAGTCACTACTACAGAAACTCAAAGGTCCACTTAATGAAACAGAATTGTCAACAGTAGCATAAGCAGTTGTAGCATATGCAGGCGTGATTGCAGAGCAACCATTGCTTGTAGTAACCATTGCAGAATATATTCCAGTTGTATTTGAAGTAATACTCTGGGTAGTGTCTCCTGTACTCCATAAATAACTTTGGCCTGAAGCTGCAGTCAACGTTACCGAACCACCGGCACAGAAAGCCAATGAACCACTTACCGTTACACTCGTGTCTGGATCAGCAAAGACTGTTACGGTATAAGCAGCAGTAGTGTCAATACATCCATCCGAGCTAGTAACTAAAGCTTGATAAACTCCATTTTGGGTAGAATTAATACTCTGGGTTGTTTCTCCTGTGTTCCATAAGTATGTGTTTCCTGCTGAGGCGATCAAGGTAGTCGAGTCTCCATTACAGAAGCTTAATGCGCTCGTGGCCGTAACAGAAGTGTCTGGGTCAGCATAAACCGTAGTAGAAAGTGCAGCAGTTGTGTCAACACAACCATTTGGTGTTGTTACTATAGCATAATAAGACCCGGATTGAGAAATCGTAATACCCTGGGTCGTATCTCCATTACTCCACAGGTAACTGTTACCTGCAGATGCTGTAAGTGTCGCCGAATTATAACTACAGAAAGACAAAGAGTTATGAGTGACTGTAGTGTCAGGGTTAACAAAATTGGCAGGTACCACTGTTGAATCTAAAACAACAACACCACTTGGATAAATTGCCGTGAACCAATACAAACCAGGATCTTTAACACTTATGGTATTTGTAGTATCTCCGGTATTCCAAACCACATTAGTAACATTAGATCCAGCTGAGATGTCTACAGTTATATTTTCACATTTTTCAGCTTGAACGTCAACCAATGGATCTACTGGAGACGCTTCCGTACAACTACTTAAATGAACCGCTATCAATGTATCACTTGCGATAACGTTGTACGTTCTATTCCCGTTTTGCCCTACTCCACAGGGAGATGGTGCCATATCCCCGGGATCTGTCCAGGTGTTTCCATTTAGGAATTTATATTGTATTGTATCTCCAACAACCAAGTCAATTGTTTTCTCATAAATAAGATCCCCGTTGGCGTCCGACATAGGCTCAATGTTTGGCACCCAGCCATTCCAAGATCCCGGAAGATGGACTCCTTTCGTTGAATCAATAGGTTGATTCCTCATGTCCACTCTAAACGTGATTGTCGCTATTTGCATTGCTATAGTATCTGTGAGAGTACACCCATCACTGTCTATTGCCGTAACCCAATAGCTTGTTGCAAGATTTGGGTAAGCATTAATAGATTGTGATGTATCTCCCGTACTCCATAAAATAGAAGTATACGAGCCCGGGAAGTTCAGCGTAACATTGTTGATCCACGCGTTGTCTCTTATCGTTTGCACTATTAATGCTCTAGCATTTTTTATTTCACAAAAAGAGGCATCACTTTCATACGCTCCATAGTCAACATAACCGTTAATATCTGGACGATTAACGCCATTTACATCTTTATAAAGAGTAACAGTTGTATCTCCAATATTATGATGATCATCTAATAAGGATAATCGATAATCTCCATTTGCAGAATCCACAAAATAAACAGGTAATGTGTCGCAAGAAGTTGCAGAAATGAACGCTGTTGCACTATACGTTTGTGCTGCAGGGATGACAGGCAATCTAGAGTTACTAATATGTATTTGACCATCCCATCCAGAAGTATCTGGGTCCAGACTTATGCTTGCTCCGGCTTTTTCGACCACAATATTGTTTACGAAATCAAATTCGTGTCCCGTAGGAGGCTGTCTGTATAGCTTTCCAGAAAGGTTAATGATTGTAGAATTATAGATTCGGTGAGTGAAACCCGTGGAGAGAACATTAGCATATCCGTCAACATCAAATAGTGTATTATAGAAGTTTGCCCACAGTCCATTGTCTACATGAATCATTGTGTTCTTTAAAGAATCGTTTTTCAAGAATTCACAATTTATAAACGTGAGGCCACCGCCTCCGGCGTAATAATCTCCGCCCTGAGGTGCATAACCGTTCTTAAAATCGCAGGATTCCACTGTAATTCTATCTCCCGTATTTCCCCAGGCATATAGTAAGCCTCCGCGGCTACCATTGTATGTCGTACTTGCATATCCATTTCGGAAAGAAAGATGCTTTAGAAGAATTCCTGTTCCTAAAACTTCAGCAGACCTTACCGAATCGTATCCTGTAATAACTGGTCTACGCAGTGAATCAAGACCTTGAATTGTTAAGCCAGAAAATACATTAAAACCGTTTCCATTGGTCGCGGTTGCTCCATCAATCCTAAACGGCGCAAATTCTCCAGGTCCAACAAGAATAACGTCCGAGGTGTCAGATGCGTCAATAGCCTCTTGGATTTGAGAGAACATAGCCTCAGGTCTGGCGTTTATCGTGACACCGTTAGGATCTCCATAGTGGACCGTTCCATTCCAACACCTTGGGTTATTTGTTGGGTTTGGATATCCACCGCCAAGGCCTTCGGTAACCGTTAGCGCACTGTTACTAAACCATGTTGTCACTCCTGCCGTTCCAACCCCGTTGGTATACTGAACTGAGCCTGATGTGCGTCCAACATAAAAACCATATGTCGCTCCTGCAGGTATAGTTATAGGAGAGATTGAACAATATCCCGTAGTTGCACTGGCCGTTAAGTTCGTTACCGCCGTTCCAACTTGAGTCCAAGAAGAGGAAGATTGTGTCCTGTAGTCTCCAGGTGTGCTGTAGACTTGAATAGTAACATTGGACGCTGAATTATTTCCACTGGCAGGACCTTGAGAAAATCCTGTTATTTCTAGTGGCTGTCCTGAAGTATTAATTATGTTAAACATATTTCCTGTTGATCCATTTCCTCCAGGTATCGGCCCAACTAATGAATCTGCTTGAATTTTAGACACATATAGGGTATCGAGATTCATAACATATGAAGAGTCTTGAATCGTGTCACCGAAGAAATCAAATGTCACCTTTAACTGTCCCTCATAGCCATTGAGTTCAATTTGGTTGGCATTTGTTACCCCATTACTCCAGTCTCCGATCGTTCCATTACTGGTCTCAATAAGAATTGAATCTCCTCCATAGAATAGTGAATCTGGAAGCAAGTCCTTAGTTATAATTCCTGAATAATTTTGGCCATAGTTTACAAAACCTAATACTGTATTATCATACTCATCATGAATTGCAGTTATGTTCTTTGGGTTAGACCCCGTAGCAATTTCTACGGTAGTTGTTGGGCCCCAATAATTGAATTTAGCATCTTGAATTGCTGCTACTGACTTTGAAACAAGATTCACAACATCATGTCCTTGGTTTTCATAAATATTATTGGCATTCATAACAACCGAAGTATTGCCGTCAATAGTAATTCCACCGATTCCTAAATTAAGTCCTGTAGAATTAGGAGATGCCCACGCACCATTGTATCTAACTGTATTGTTCTTAAGTGTATCTGTTGATGGGTAGTTCGAAGAAGAATTTAGATAAATACCATTGAACTGTGTGCCATTCCAGCTATAGCGGCCCGAGTGTTCAATCGTATTCCCTGTTATCATGGCGTCACCGTTATTCTTGTAGATACCGTTATAATAAGTAGAGTCTATCGTATTATCTTCTACAAGCCACTTTGAGGACTCAGATGACTCCATCCTGATTCCGTAATACGTGCCTTGAACAGTATTATTCTTGATTTTCCAATTAGCTGGATTTTGTTGAGAATTAATCCTTATGCCCTCTCCCTGCATATTGCTTCCTGTAACGCTATTGTTCTCAATAGTTATACTAGTGCTGTCTAAAGGAAGCGAAGCGTTGCTATTTCCATTGCGATAATAAATATAAAGTTCCGCGTTTCGATGTCTCTCGATGATGTTATTTGAAATATCTATAATCGCTGCATTTTGAGCAGTGTTCGTGCTAACAGTTGTCTCGAAATCGAAATTGAGACGTCCATATTCTAACAGGTTATTCTTGAATGTGAAATTCATTCTCTGCGCGGATCCCTCTCTTTGATCTCCTCTTGCTTCTATATAAACTGGACTCGTTGACGCTCGATTGTTTTTAAAATCATTGTTCTCAATCTTTTTATATGCACTTTTTCCATAGAAGCGAGCACCTGCGTTGTACACCCTGTTGTTAACAAATTCCATAGGGCGGAAGTCCCAATACTCTGAACTGTAAAATGCATCACCCCCCAGTTGGAAAACAGAATTATGAATCTTTATAGAGTCCGGTGATAGCGAGTTGCTCCAGCCAGAAGATACGTAGTCTCTAGAAGAAACTCCCTTTATGTAGTGATTCACCTTAGCATAGCTAAGATCTACCGCTCCGACCTTATCCCAGTTACCCGAGTAACTAGATGGCTGTTGACTACTTGTCGCATCGTAAGAAACAATGCCATACCAGTCTCCTGCTGATGAGGCTTGAGCGTTCGAAATGAAATACACTGAGTCTGTCGCATTTCCATTGGCCTTAAGCGATCCAGAAACACGGATCTCAATCCTGTTTTGATCCTCTCCTGAAGACATGTCGTCAGACTTTGCCTTGAAACGAACATTTACGCCTGGCTCAATTGTCAAGGTGACAGAATCTGGAACAATCACATCACCCGTTAGAAAGTAGGGACTGTTCGCTTTTGTCCACGTCGTATTGCTCATAATAAAGCCTGATGTAACCTCTGTCATGCCGTAGAAAGAAGTGGCTGTTAAAACCTGTGCATTGCCAAAATCATCGGCAGGGTCTGTATAATTTACCGTGATCATATCGCCCGCATCTACCTGCAAAGAACCATCGCTAGCAACAGCTCCAGTCGCGTCAAACAATACCGATGCGCTAAACACTCCGGTGTTTACTCCCGTCTCTGTCAAGACAATCGTCTCTGCAGTCGTCTCTTTTGCGCTACTTACACTGACCGTAACCGTGTCCGCTGCTGTAGTAGATACATTGCGGTCTGCATCCATAACGCTTACCCTTAGCGTATCGCCCGCAGGATAATTAAATGCCTGGCCGCCTGTAGCGCTCAAAAGATCTAACTGGCCCAATACATTTAGTGCAGATGGTATTCCACCTATTGAGTCCACATATCCGGCATAGTTTACAAATCCTAATACTGTATTATCATACTCATCATGAATTACAGATATGTTTTTAGGGTTTGCTCCGGTATTCATCTCTACTGTTGCGCTATCTCCCCAATAATTATATCGTGCATCTTGAATTGCTGCTACTGACTTTGAAACAAGATTCACAACATCATGTCCTTGGTTTTCATAAATATTATTGGCATTCATAACAACCGAAGTATTGCCGTCAATAGTAATTCCACCGATTCCTAAATTAAGTCCTGTAGAATTAGGAGATGCCCACGCACCATTGTATCTAACTGTATTGTTCTTAAGTGTATCTGTTGATGGGTAGTTCGAAGAAGAATTTAGATAAATACCATTGAACTGTGTGCCATTCCAGCTATAGCGGCCCGAGTGTTCAATCGTATTCCCTGTTATCATGGCGTCACCGTTATTCTTGTAGATACCGTTATAATAAGTAGAGTCTATCGTATTATCTTCTACAAGCCACTTTGAGGACTCAGATGACTCCATCCTGATTCCGTAATACGTGCCTTGAACAGTATTATTCTTGATTTTCCAATTAGCTGGATTTTGTTGAGAATTAATCCTTATGCCCTCTCCCTGCATATTGCTTCCTGTAACGCTATTGTTCTCAATAGTTATACTAGTGCTGTCTAAAGGAAGCGAAGCGTTGCTATTTCCATTGCGATAATAAATATAAAGTTCCGCGTTTCGATGTCTCTCGATGATGTTATTTGAAATATCTATAATCGCTGCATTTTGAGCAGTGTTCGTGCTAACAGTTGTCTCGAAATCGAAATTGAGACGTCCATATTCTAACAGGTTATTCTTGAATGTGAAATTCATTCTCTGCGCGGATCCCTCTCTTTGATCTCCTCTTGCTTCTATATAAACTGGACTCGTTGACGCTCGATTGTTTTTAAAATCATTGTTCTCAATCTTTTTATATGCACTTTTTCCATAGAAGCGAGCACCTGCGTTGTACACCCTGTTGTTAACAAATTCCATAGGGCGGAAGTCCCAATACTCTGAACTGTAAAATGCATCACCCCCCAGTTGGAAAACAGAATTATGAATCTTTATAGAGTCCGGTGATAGCGAGTTGCTCCAGCCAGAAGATACGTAGTCTCTAGAAGAAACTCCCTTTATGTAGTGATTCACCTTAGCATAGCTAAGATCTACCGCTCCGACCTTATCCCAGTTACCCGAGTAACTAGATGGCTGTTGACTACTTGTCGCATCGTAAGAAACAATGCCATACCAGTCTCCTGCTGATGAGGCTTGAGCGTTCGAAATGAAATACACTGAGTCTGTCGCATTTCCATTGGCCTTAAGCGATCCAGAAACACGGATCTCAATCCTGTTTTGATCCTCTCCTGAAGACATGTCGTCAGACTTTGCCTTGAAACGAACATTTACGCCTGGCTCAATTGTCAAGGTGACAGAATCTGGAACAATCACATCACCCGTTAGAAAGTAGGGACTGTTCGCTTTTGTCCACGTCGTATTGCTCATAATAAAGCCTGATGTAACCTCTGTCATGCCGTAGAAAGAAGTGGCTGTTAAAACCTGTGCATTGCCAAAATCATCGGCAGGGTCTGTATAATTTACCGTGATCATATCGCCCGCATCTACCTGCAAAGAACCATCGCTAGCAACAGCTCCAGTCGCGTCAAACAATACCGATGCGCTAAACACTCCGGTGTTTACTCCCGTCTCTGTCAAGACAATCGTCTCTGCAGTCGTCTCTTTTGCGCTACTTACACTGACCGTAACCGTGTCCGCTGCTGTAGTAGATACATTGCGGTCTGCATCAGAAACGTTTATGTAAAGTGAACTCCCTGCGGCATAATTTGAAACGGCAGAACCGGAGGCATCCAGCAAAGAAAGTTGGCCAGTGAAGGTTTGTGCTGAAAGGGAAACTGAAAATAAAAGAGATAAAAAGACAGTAGAGTAGAGTTTTCTCATAGGATAAATCTTAAGATTTTTGTTTAGGCAAGACAACTAACAAATATACTGATTTCACTCCCGGCCCAATAAGTAATAACTCCATTAATGATTGCAATATAATACAACTATTAAATTTTGTTTAGCTCAGGTCTAGTAAAATATCAGGCCTTATATTTTCTAAAAGCAAGGGAAAAAAGGAAAAATAGAGTAACCACAGCGGCCTCCATTCCAATTAAATAATAAGGCCACTCTCCTTGAACAAGAGGATGATTAACAGGAGGGGGCTGGTTCACATACCAGTAGTTTGAGCCCAGTATAGAATTTATAACCATCATTACAAATCCTGCGATATTGGTGATAATTACCGTGCGCCAAAATGTCCCTGTCGGGAGCTTTTCTCCACCCCTAACCATCAGGTATATAGGCACCAAAACCACAAAGCTGTGTGCCATATAAAATTGAATAATGTAGGCCCAAGTAAATGTTGACTCCATCCCTGGGGTAAGAAAGGCCTGAATGCCACCAAGGGGTCCCCAAAAAACTAGGATTGGAAAAACTTTTCGCACATCAAATGTTAGGTAGGCGAAGAGCAATAATTGACTGATGCCACACATGTGAAGAGGGAGGCTCTCCTCTAGTGTGAATATCCCCTCGGAAATAGCCATGAACCAGTAAAAAGCTTGATTTAAAAAGATCATGATCCCCAGAATTTTTTTCCACTTAGACCAACTTTGATCGCCAGCTCTAGGAGCAGCAACAAAAAATAAGAGGGCCATTGTTGCTAGAATCCCAAACCCGAAGTACCAAAAAAAGCTTCCAACTTCAATGGTTGTTAAAGTCATAGCCTCCAACTTTAATTGTGTTGTCTATTTTCAGCATTCCGTATACTTTTCCAAAATATTGCAGTCAACAGCAAGTAGTGCAGTGTCCCTAAAAATATGAACCAAATAATATAATAAGGCCAATCCCCAATAATCAAAGGATTGTCAACAACGGGCGCTGTACTCAAGAACATATAATTCCCTCCTGTTACTTGATTTGCAAAGGCAATAGGAATCATCAAAATTAAATTTAATATTACAACCTTCAACCATGTCCATCTGCCGATTCGCATGCCGTGGACAAAGAAATAATAAAGGGGGATAATGATTATTCCTCCATGAACAACATAATATTCTATAAACATGTAGGTTGTGTCACCCGATGTGAGCTCTGGGGTTAGCAAGGAGTAAAAGCCTCCAACAATACCCCAAAAGAATAGAGGATAAAAGGCCCAACGCACCCCAAAAGCTAAAAGCAAAATGCTGAGCATCCTGCTAAACCCGCACAAGTGAAGTTCCATATTGTCCATGACATTCCATAAATTCTCATGAACCAGGTGAAAGTGTTTTCCTACCAATAATGCTATTAGAGCAATACCCCAGACTTTTTCAAATATCGCAAGTTGATCTTTATTTAAAATCCTACTTGCTGCAATTACAATTGAGAGATAAAGGGTGAATATTCCTATTCCAATAAACCACTCTGATGAAAACATAGGGTATACAGCATGCTCGATCTGCAAAAAATTCATGATACTAGGTGTTTAGGTGGTGTGAATGTATAAAAGTATTTACAACTAAAAGGTAGGTTTGCGTTTTTCCATAAAAGCCGCGGTCCCTTCTGCAAATTCTGCAGACTCAAATCTTTCTCCAAACTCTTTTATTTCGGCCTTAAAGCCCTCACCACCCTCCATAGTGGTGTTGACTACTTTTATTATTGCAGCCTGAGCGTCTCCAGAATTTTTTATAAAGCTCTTTGCCATTTTTATTGCGTCATTCATCAATGATTCATGATCGCATGATTTGTTTATTAATCCATATTTTTCTGCTGTTTCGGAGTCCAACATTTTAGCAGAAAACATCATCTCTAAAGCTCTACCCTTACCCACCAATTGAATAAGCCTTTGCGTGCCGCCATAACCAGGGATAACTCCAAGGGAGGCCTCTGGCAATCCCATTTTTGCACGATTAGAAGCTATCCTAATATGGCAAGACATTGCTAGCTCAAGACCTCCACCAAGCGCAAAACCATTAATCGCGGCGATAAACGGCTTTTTAGATCCCGCAATTCTATTGAAAAGGGTATTGTGTCCATTGGCGGAAAGCTCACGGCCTTGCTCTTTGTTAAAATCTATAAATTCAGATATATCAGCCCCAGCAACAAAGCTCTTTTCTCCCTCGCCAGTAATAATGATAACCCTAACGTCATTATCATTCTCAAGCAACTTTACTGCCTCATTTAACTCTTTGATCATTTCTTGATTGAGAGCATTTAATGATTTTGGGCGATTCAATTTTAGGATTGCAATGCGCTCTTCTATCGATAGTAATAAATGACTGAATTTCATATTCGTACTTTGATCTTTTACTTTACCTTGTTTGGTAAATCGTTTCATCAAATATACCTAACGATAAACCGCTTGTGAAAAAACAAATTCAACGATGGCTTCAAAATAAAATTGGAATTGGTGAAAACCGAGATCAAATTATGATTCTTGAAAAGAAAATCGCGTCATTATCCTTGCTGCAAGAATGGTCAATGGATAAAATCATACCTATACCCGCTGGGTTATTGGAAGCAACAAAAGCAGCGCTGCCAGAAAAATATAAATCAGTTAACTGTAATATTCATTGCAGCGACCCTATGTTTCGCTACCCTCTTCAGGTCCATGGATCACAGTCTTTAAAGGTTTTAAAAGAGTATTTTTTGACAGGATTGGAGGCCGCTGAATTTATATATAAACAAAATCCTAAAGCTCAAAGAATATTGGACTTTGGTGGTGGGTATGGACGGGTGAGTCGGTTTTTGGATATCTTCTTCCCGAACGCTCAGATCCTGATAAATGACCCTAAAAAAAGTGCTATTAAATTTCAACTTGAGAATTTTGGACATGCCATAGATGACCACAATCCTGTGGATATCATTTTTGCCGGTAGTGTTTTTACGCACCTACCTAAAGCTCTATTTGAAAGGATATTGCATCAATTAATGGATACAATTGACAGAGGAAATACCTTAATCTTAACTCTACATCAATTCATTGAAGAAGAATTTCTGTTTTACCCTCACACCGAAGAGTCAGCGATGCAAGAGCTTGAAGATTCACTTGATGAGTCACAATATGGATCTGTTTATTGTTCAAAAGAGTACTTTGAGTACTGCCTATACTCACATCAAAATGGTAATAGCTTCAAGTATTCAATTGATGATTCTACCAGCTTTGGGGGTACTCAACAATATTTAATCATAAAACGACTTTAGTCTAAGAGTAGTCGCTAGCAATGGGTAGAGAAAAAATGAACTCTGTTCCTTCCTCATTCGTGCTATCAACCCAAATGCGGCCTTGAAATGACTCTATTATTGTCTTTACAATAGCAAGTCCCAATCCGGTACCTTTAGATTTGGTCGTGAACTGCGGAACAAAAACTTGCCCTAATAAATCCTGGTCTATCCCAATTCCATTATCACGAACAAACAATTGAACTCGACCTTCTTCTTCTCTCATTCCAAATGAAACAAGGGGATCTCTTCTTCTTGGGACCGACTCAAAGGCATTATTTAATAAATTATTTAGAACACGTAAAAGCTGTTTGGAATTTGCCAATACTATGAATTCTCCTGAGTTTGGAACAAGAAGAGTTGCGTTGGGGTAGGCGGCAGAGCACTCTCTCAAAAGCTCTCGCAGATTAACCTTGCTCTTGTGTTCTGAGGATATATTCGTAAGCTGGCTGAAGGCTCCTGCAACTTGAGACATAGCATCAATTTGGGCTAACATGCCTTCCGAAAATTCCTTTATTGATTCGTTTGTTTGTTTATCTGCGTTTACCGCATGAATTTGAGTCATTAAACGCATCGGGGTAAGTGGGTTTTTAATTTCATGTGCTACCTGCTGAGCCATTTCTTTCCATGCGCTTTCCTTTTCTGCCTGAGCAAGAGCCTTGGCGTTTTTTTCTATCACATCAATCATTCTGTTATACTCTCCTACCAAAGCGCCTATCTCGTCTTTAGATCCCCACTTGACCTTTGCGTCTCCGCCTTTTGCTGATCGTCGCATGGCGTCAGAAACGGCCTCTAAACCCCTGGTTATACTTTTAGATAGCAAGTAAGCAAACAGGACGGCTGCGAGGAACAAAAGGGAATTCAATAATGCAAGTGAGCGATAAAACTTAAGATCCTCCAGTGGTTGGATTAGGCCATCTTTGTAAGGAACAACCATTATTGCCAATGGGATCTCATTTGAGCCCTTAATCTCTTCGGCATACATCAATACTTCCCGATCATCACCCTCCAAGCTCAATACAATTGCCTGATTACGATTATATCTAAGGCCTTCAGGAAGGCGAGAAGGAAAAGCTACTTGCTCATTAATTTCAGAATTTGAGCTCAACAATAAATCGCCAGCCATAGAATAGAGGCCAACATCCATATTATGGATATCAGCAATAACTGAAAGTTCAGATCCAAAAACACTTAAAGCATCTTTTCCTTCATTCAAATCATCAATATTCCGCTCAAGCTCTCTAGATAAATGAGCGGCGATCGCCCTTTCCTTTCTTTCAAGACGCTCCCTACGATATTTGGATTTCTCTTCCTTAAAATAAACCTCTAAAACCTTCATTGAAGCGCCAAACCCTATTAAAACAAGAGTTAACATCGCCAAAAGAATTCGGCCACGCAGATTTACAATAGGGAAACGAAACGAAAATGACATTTTGTATTACAGCTTTGAAAAGACAATTATAACCCCAAAGCGCCAATAAATAATAGTTGCTTAAAAAGCGGCTTTAATTATTGAGGGCTTCTGCCCCTCCAACAATTTCTAAAATCTCATTGGTTATTGCTGCCTGACGAGCTTTATTATATTTCAATTTTAGATCATCACGCATGTTGGTCGCATTATCTGTTGCCTTATGCATCGATGTCATCCTTGCCCCGTGCTCTGATGCTTGAGAATCCAATAACGCTTTAAAAACCTGACTCTTTATGCTCAAAGGAATCAGTTCGTCTAATAATTCTGACTTATCTGGCTCATATATATAGTCTCCAGACTGAGTTTCGCTCATCTCAGTTGAAGCAATAGGGAGAAGCTGTTCTTCCTGAAGTATTTGAACAGCCGCATTTCGAAATTGGTTATAGATCAGAACAACTTTGTCATATTTACCCGACAGATAGTTATCCATTGCCATTTGTGCAACTTCTTCAGCGCCCTCGAAGGTCACACCGTTAACAACATCGATATTACTTCCGGTAACTTTCCCTGTTTTGGCAAGAAGGTCTCGAGATTTTTTGCCTATTGCAAAAAACTCCACTTCCATTCCTTGTTTTACACAATTTTCAGCAGCAATCTTTGACCGCTTAATCACAGAAGAGTTAAATGCTCCGCAAAGTCCGCGATTTGCTGTAAATGTTATTATAAGCACTCGCTCTTTCTTCCTGTCAACTAAAAATGGGTTTTCATCAGCATCAACAACAGCAGAAACGTTTCCCATTAATAATGTCAATTTCTGAGAATATGGACGCATTTGAACAATCGCATCCTGAGCACGCTTAAGCTTGGCCGCAGAAACCATCTTCATCGCAGAAGTTATCTGCATCGTGCTGGATACAGATGTGATGCGAGTTCGAAGATCCTTTAAATTTGCCATTGTTAATCTTTATAATAACTCTATTAATCGGCGTAAGCTGGAATCACCTCTTTAGCCGCAGATTCAATCTTTTCAATTTCATTCTTGCCCCATAAGCCTGAACGCAGAGAATCTAAAACATCTTGATGCTTGTTCTCCATAAATTCTATGAAGGCGTTTTCAAAAGCCTTTATTTTGTTCACAGGAATAGTATTTAAAAGCCCCTTTGTTCCGATATAAATAATCGCTACTTGCCTTTCTACACTCATCGGAGAATTAACAGCCTGTTTGAGTATCTCAACATTCCGCCGCCCCTTATTAATGACATTCATGGTTGCAGCATCTAAATCTGAACCAAATTTTGCAAAAGCCTCTAATTCCCTATACTGAGCCTGGTCAAGCTTTAGCGTTCCCGCTACCTTTTTCATTGGCTTGATTTGGGCAGATCCTCCAACACGAGAAACCGATATACCAACATTAATTGCTGGCCTCACTCCGGAATTAAATAAATCCGCTTCTAAAAATATTTGACCATCCGTAATTGAAATAACATTTGTAGGAATATATGCAGATACGTCACCTGCTTGAGTTTCAATAATTGGCAAT
>Ga0209601_1001628_pt1 | contig 15151 bp, 10 predicted proteins | sample COGITO_mtgs_1104_4_FD_184796 | JGI IMG/M metagenome (GOLD analysis project Ga0209601, IMG submission 184796) | Pelagic marine microbial communities from North Sea - COGITO_mtgs_110426 (SPAdes) (version 2) | ecosystem: Environmental > Aquatic > Marine > Epipelagic ...
TGGCCCCTCACTTCCAAGAACTATTTATGTTGGTGTAAAACTGATGTCAAAATAACACTGGCTAAAACAATAAATATATGTAACCACGGTTTTTTTTTGATAATCTCAAAGTTCATATCCTCCGACAAAGTTTAGTGCTAAATTGAAAGGTATGTACTCTGAAATCCGATACAACGCATATTCAAAACGTTATAGACAATTGTGTTTTTCACAATTATTAAATATATACTTGTGATAAGCCATTTTTTAAATGTAAATCCAACCACTATATTTGCTTCAAATAGTATTTGATGAAACATTTAATAATATATACAATTTGCCTTCTTTCGCTTAACAGTTTTGGCCAAGAATCCAACACATTTTTTGCAACAAAACTTTCAGACAAGAGCAAAATCAAGTTAGTGTTTACAGAAGGTGAGAGACTAAAAGTTAAGTATACTCAATCAGGTAATCAAAAGAAGGTTAAAGGTGTTATTGACGAAATTGGAGATACTCATATAATAGTTGAAGATGCTAGAATTGAATTAAGCCAAATTGATATCGTTTCTAAACACCAACCAAGATTAAAAATACTAGGTGGAATTGTATTTACCGGTGGGGCAGCATTAATTGCAGCGGGCATAAAGAGGACAGAAAACCCTATTTACAAAACAAAGGGGAGTACTGATGGTATGTTTGACCTGACTCCTGAAAAAACTGTGATACGAGACGGCAAAGGCATGATTACAATTGGCTCCATACTTTGTGCAGTTTCCTCAATTGGTATTATTACACCCACAATTTGTCATAAGAACAAATATAGGTTCAATACGTATATCAAGAATTGAGAATGAGCAGAATCTATAACAGCACCTATACTCCATTGCTTAAATCTCGCTTCGAATGATAAATCATTCAAACTCGCAAATATTTACTCCGAAATAAATTTTATCTTTAATCAAACGCAGCTGTGTATAACCTAACCGTTATAAGTAACCGTAGGTAATAGATTTAACCTTGCAGGAGCCATTTTACTGCCTTTTTTTCAGAAGTGAATAATTTAAATGTGATTTTAGGTTTGAAAATTGAATTGTAACCATTCAATACGACTTTTGTCACTTGTGAATGAGTAATCATAGCTGCTTTAGTAGCAAAAGTATCAAAGTGATCATTCATAAAAGCTAAGGCTTCTTTATTCACTATTCCTGTGACATAAGTATTATCGCATAAATATAGTCTAGGTGTTCCATCTATGATATCAACAAATACTTCAAGAAGATCTTTAAAAACCTGAAGATCATAGTCTTTAAATGAAACTATATCAGGTCTAAAAGTTAAAATATTATCAGACCTTAACTCTATCACCCCATGAGTGATGTTCTTTATCTTCAGTATTTTAAATGTTCCTTCCATTGAGTCGGTAACAAATATAGGCGAACTTGATAATAAAAGAGGCATGGCATTAATTTTTTTAAAACAAACTTTAACTCTTTATCGATAAAAAGTCTTATTTTGTCGTTGAGTAGCACCACTATTTTTTTTGTAATGAGAACAGTTTCGCATGATAAGTTCACGATTAAACTAATCAAGGATAATTTTTTATCACTTGAAATTCATGAGAATGAAACTATTGAGGCAGAAGAAATTCATTTAATATACAAGGGCTATCATACATTAATTGGAGAAAATGAATACGTAGTTGCCGTTTATGGAAACCACTTTTCATCAATATCGGATGAAGCTAAAGAAATAGCAGCAAAACAATATGCATCGAAAAAGCGAAAAAAGGTAGCTCTCATTACCGAAAATCTTGCACATTTAATAATTATTAAATTCTTTATCTCCTTGAACAAACCCAAAACAAATATAAAGATTTTTAAATCTGAAGAAAAGGCTTTTGCTTGGCTAGAATCTATTTAGTCAATACTTATAACACTACCTATACTCCATTGTTTAGTTCTCGTTTCGAATGATAGATCATTCAAACTCGCAAGTATTTACTCCGAAATTAATTTTATCTTTAATCAAACGCAGCGATGTATAATCTAGCCGTAGGCAATTAAAATCATTATTATGCAAAACATCTGTTTTCTAATTTTCTCACTAGGCCTTATAACGAATTGCTTTGCTCAACAGGATGCCCAAATCCAATCAGAAATAAATGCTATAGAAAATAGCTTGATTAAGAATATTCAAATAAAAGATTCCATTAAAGAGTTTAACATCCTAGAAAGAATGGAATTTTATAAAGTCCCAGGCGTTAGTATAGCCGTTGTAGATAACGGCAAGATAAAATGGGCAAAAGGATATGGCTATGCAAATACTGAAACTGGCACAAAAGTCAACGCAAATACACTATTTCAAGCTGGCTCAATAAGTAAACCTCTTTCTGCTTTGGCTGCGTTAAAACTATTTGAGAATGACAGTTTAGATTTAAATAAAAATGTTAACGATTACTTAAAAAAATGGCAGATTCCAGAAAACAAGTTTACAGAAACAAAAAAAGTAACACTTGAAAAACTATTAACACATACAGCAGGAATTACAGTTCATGGTTTTCCCGGTTACAAACAAACTGATGATTTCCCCGAAATTATTGATGTTTTAAATGGCAAAGGGAATACACCAAAAATAGTAGTCGACACCATACCTGGATCTATTTGGCGATATTCTGGAGGTGGTTATACAGTAATGGAAAAAGTAATTGAAGATGTTAGTGGATTATCTTTTGACGAGTATATGTCTAAAAGTATTCTACTTCCGATTGGAATGAAAAATAGTACATACCAACAACCAATAACAAAAGTGTGGCAAAATAATATTAGTGCTGCATATGATGGAAATGGTAAATTAATTAAAGGCTTGTGGAACAATTACCCAGAACAAGCGGCAGCTGGCTTATGGACTACAGCGTCAGATTTAGCCTTGTATTGCATAGAAATACAAGATATAATACAAGGCAAAAAAGATGGGATTTTAACAAAAAAAACTGTTGACAGAATGCTCACCAAACATAAAAATGATTGGGGACTTGGACCTTCTTTAGAAAATGAAAAAGATTCTTTAATTTTCGGACATGGTGGTAAAAATGCAGGCTTCACTAATGATCTGAAATCTTATGCTTATAAAGGTAATGCAGTTGTGGTTATGACAAATGCTGACAATGGAGGGGAGTTAATATCAGAAATTAAAAATGCAGTGTCTAAATATTATAATTGGTCAATAAGCCAACCAAAAACGATAGAAGTTATTGAATTATCATCTGATGATTTGAAACAATACATAGGAAAATATGAACTTAAAGAACAAAATCTAATTCTTGAAGTTCAATTTAAAGGAAACCAACTTGTCATAACTAATACACCTATTGGTAATTTAAAACTTTTGCCTATGACAAATATTAAATTTATCAATTTAGAAAGTGGTACTGTTATTGAATTTTTAGTTAATGAAAAAGTCAGTGGATTTATGGTAAACAATAGTATTAAAGTAGTGAAAATAGAATAATAAGTAACTACAACAATGGGTATGGCTCATAGCGGCTTTCAGGAGGCTACGCGCCATACCATAACCGTTATAGAACATTATTAAATTATATTTATAGAACTTTTTAAAGGATGTAGATCTGCTTAGAAATTTTCTCTCTCAATAAAAAAGCCCTCTTTCGAGGGCTTTTTTATTATTGTTTAATGACCTTAAGCGTATACACCAAATGCTTTAAACCCTCCAACTATGAATATATCTAAACAACAACCAGACAACATTTTTAATTACTTCACAATTAATTTGCGCGTGAATATGTTTCTTTCTGACTTCACAGTCAAGAAGTAAACTCCTGGTTTATCATTAAAGTCAAGAATAATATCATTGCCCGAAAGAAAGCTTGACGAAAATACTTCTTGACCAAGCTGATTTACAATGGATAATTTAGGGTTGATCCATTTTGATTTCAAAGCGACATTTATAATCCCACTACTTGGGTTTGGAAAGACACTTATGTCTTCATTAGAATTTGAGTAAATGGCAATAGCGCTAAACACTTCTGCAACTCCGTCGAAATCAACTTGTGTTAATCTATAATAGTTGATTCCGTCAACGAAAGTTTCATCTGTAAATGAATAATTATTTGTTTGATGCGTGTTACCGCTCCCAGAGATGATTGCTAATTCATTGAAATTTGTTCCATCTTCAGACCTTTCAAGAAGAAAATAATCATTATTTGTTTCACTTGCTGTTTGCCAATCAAGTACGTTTTTACCATTTCTGTTTTCTCCTTCAAAAAAGACCAATTCAACAGGTAAAGAAGAGAAAGAGCAGGAAGTAAGAATTTCAAGATCGAAAGCGCCAGAAGCATCTTCAACAGGCTGAGTAGAACCAACATAGCCTTCAACTGCAAGATAATAAGAGCCTATATCTAACGTAGTTGTAAGTACACTTTGTGTGCCACAACCATCGTCATTGGAGGCTATAACATTTCCACACGCCGATGTTTCACTTAGGTATAAATACGTATCGTAAGCTGTATTTGTACATGTATTGAAAGTGTATTCTCCCGCACAAGTTATTTGAATTTCTAGAACAAGCTCCTCAGAAGGACTGTCGTCGCAGTGATTACATTTCCCAAGGGTAGTTGAAGAAAAAATAGTTTGACTAGCAGTAATAGCTAAGACGTTATCTACCCCTCCATCAGGAGCTGAGCAACAACCCATGTTAATTATCCCATTACTTGCTGTTACATCTTCGTCATCAATTAGAAAAGTATAAGCAGTTCCACCTGTAAGCCAAACAGAGACCACAGCAGTACTAGCAATCCCACTTTCAGCTAAAAATGTCCATCCGGTAGAAGCATCTACGCATGCCCCCATTCTTCCGAATAATTCAACGTTACCCTGATCAGTTGAGAATGTTATGTCATAAGTTCCAGATACTGATGGAGTAAAAGAAAAAACAGATTCTGTTCCGGGTAATGCTGATGTACCTGTAGTAGGATCCCAGCAACCGTTAGCGCTAGAAGAGTTCCAATCAATGTCTGTTCCACATACTAAAGCAACTGAATTGTCACAAGGAACACAAGGTGGAATATCGTAGGTGCAAATATCAAAAGTTCCGGAAACGTTACCTCCATATTCCCAAACTCGAATCCAAAGTGTGGCACCTGGAGTTTGTCCTGTTAATGCGATCATCGACATCATACCGGAACCACCATCATCATCACATTGTATCAAGGTGAGACTACTACAAGTTCCAGAGTAGATAGCCATTCCGGCATCAGTAATACCTCCTGCACCCATATCAACAGTCAATGAACCACTTGCTGGAACTGTAACTGAAAACCAAACATCCTCACCTTGGTAGCTGGCACAGCCAGGTGCTGGCACTCCAGAACTAGCAGTTGCTGCAACATTTGTGTAGGTAGCGAATGAACAGCTCGTGCCTACTGTTAGTGTTGTGGCAGAGCATGGATCATCATTTACAGGTGGTGCTGCAACACAAGTCCGTGATATTGTAAATGTACCTTGAGTGCTACTTGAAGCAGTATTATGTGCAATAAATACATAATATTGTGTCGATGCTACGGTAGTAAATGTGTAAGATTCAGTTCCTCCTGATCCAGCTCCATCAACATCCGATAAAACAGTAAAGCTGCCGCAGCTTCCACTCAACACTGTCATTTCATGATTAAATCCGGAAGCTACAGATGATATAGTTGTAGATTGACCATCTCCAGTAAATTCATACCAAACACCGTAATCTGAAGTTGATGAAGGCGGTGTCTCCGCAATGGTAGCAACCGTCGTTCCTGCTAAATTACTTGTGGCACAGGGTAAGTTCGTGGCAGCAGCACAGGCATCATTTGCAGGAGCCGCAGTACATGTTCTTGATATTGTAAACGTACCTAAAGTTGTGCTACCTGGTGTAGTGTGAGAGATATACACATAATACTGAGTACCATTTGTAGGGTAAAACGAATAGGATTCAGTTCCTGTTGTTGAAGAACTTGCATCTACAGTCGCAACTACAGCTCCTGCACAACTTGTACTAACGATCGTCATTTCCTGATCCAAACCTGTTCCTGTCGATGAAATAGTAGTATATACACCATCACCGGTAAATGTGTACCAAACACCATAATCAGATGAAGTTCCTCCTGGTGCCGTTTCTGCAACAGTAGCTACAGTTGTCCCTGCCAAGGCAGAAGTTGCACAAGGTAAGCTTGTTGCTGCAGCACAAGCATCATTAGCTGGTGCCGAAGGACAGTCTCTAGATATGGTGAACGTACCTGTTTGTGAGGATGTACCCGTGTTTAAGTAATAAGCTACATATACATAATAGTCTACTCCATTCGTTGGGATGAATGAATAGGTTTCTGTGCCTGTTGTTGAAGAACTTTCATCTTGTGTTGTTTCTAATGTGTAGCTTCCGCAGGTACCGTATACAATCGTCATTTCTTGATTTAATCCTGTTCCGGTCGTTGAAATAGTAGTATATAAACCATCACCGGTAAATGTGTACCATACTCCGTAATCAGAGGCTTGGTTGTCTGGTGAGCTTTCGATTACAGTATTTTCAGTAGTTCCTGCTAATCCAGAAGTTGCACAAGGCAAGCTTGTTGCATCGGCACAGGCATCATTGGCTGGTGGTTCAACACAAGTTCTACTTATGGTAAACGTACCTGTTTCTGTACTACTTGTACTATAATGAGCTATATATACATAATACGTTGTGCCAATTGTTGAAGTAAATGTGTACGTTTCAGTACCACCTGCCGTCCAAGCATCCGCATTATTTATTAAAGTTAAACTACCACAAGACCCTGACAAAAGCACTTGTTCGTGATCGAACGATGCAACCGACGAAATTGTAGTAGACAAACCATCACCTGTAAAGGTGTACCAAACTCCATATTGAGAAGCAGTAGATCCTGGAGCTGATTCTGCTATAGTATTTTCAGTGGTTCCGGCTAAGGCGGAAGTTGCACAAGGCAAGCTTGTTGCTGCAGCACACTCATCATTCGATGGTGGTGGTGAAACACAAGTTCTACTTATGGTAAATGTACCTGTTTCTGTGCTGCTTGTACTATAATGAGCTATATATACATAATACGTTGTGCCAATTGTTGAAGTAAATGTGTACGTTTCAGTACCACCTGACATAAACCCATCCGCATTATCTATTAAAGTTAAACTACCACAAGACCCTGACAACAGCACTTGTTCATGATCGAACGATGCAACCGACGAAATTGTAGTAGACAATCCATCACCTTCGAATGTATACCAAACTCCATATGAAGAAGCAGTACCTCCAGGAGCTGATTCTGCCACAGTACTTACCGTAGTTCCGGCTAGGGCAGAAGTTGCACAAGGCAAGCTTGTTGCATCGGCACAGGCGTCATTAGCTGGTGGTTCGGGGCTACATTGTACAGAACGTGTTCTACTTACGCTTTCCTCACCACAAACGCTGGTGGAGTGGGTATAAAATCGCACGACACCAGTAATAGTAGACGTCCAAGTGACACTCGGCTGACCATAATCATATACAATAGTACCCCCTTCATTTGAAATTGTAGTATAATCTGATGATACGGATGAAGTAAATGTATATTCTACACCACTGATGACATTAACTTTAGAATATTCACCAGCATAACCCATGGTAGTAATTGTTTCTGCACTACCCGTACAACTCGGTGTATATGTGGCGGCAGGATATAGTCCATTTGAAGCAGTCAAACACCCCGTAAATGGTGCTGCTGGTGAATAAACGCAAATACTACCGTCCATTCTGGAATTGGAATTATACCTTTGAATTCTGATGGCATAAGTCTGACCAATTGTTGTTGGCCAGTCTGATATTGTTTCTGTAGCAAAAGTACCCCCATTGTCTGCGCAAGTTAAAGCAGTCATGTTTGTTCCACATGCTCCAGTAAATAAGTGAAGTATTGCATCGCCATCATTCGAATTTACAGTAGCATAGGTTATTGTAGTCGTTGTTCCAGTTGCGGTAAAATACCACCACTTATCATCCAAGTCGGCAGAATTACAACCACTAGCACCATTCCAATAATCATTATTGGTGTTTGTGCTGAATGTAGAATAAGAACATGAAGTACCAACTGTAATTGGAGTACCAGAGTAAGAACATTGGTTTGATTGACCGTATGTCTGAGAGGATACAAAAATAAAAATTGTTGCCACCAATAAATTAATGTAATATTTTGAACAATTTCTTTTCATAATATCCATAATATTGAACGTAATATGCTTTTTTGGTAAAAATTTCATAAGGTTTAGTTTTATACATTAGCTTTAACATTAGTATGTGCTTCCAATATGAAGCCAAAAAGTTAATGTGCTGATTTACTAATGATTATGTTTTTTGATTTGTCTGACTTTGTCCCATTGTGGGGCGACAATCTCCTTTTGAAACGGCGAGGTATTTGTAGAATTCGTCCGAAAAGTACACCCCTGTTAAGTAAAAGAGGAGATCTAGATCATCTGCTAGAGGACCGTTTCTACGGGAGTCTTTTCATTTCTTATCGCCATTATACAATCAGGCCTAAACTAAATGAATAGCATACGCTTTGCAAATAAGCTGCGTTAGTTCTGTCTGAAGCAGGCTATAAAAGTCCTGAGAGACAATTTTGCAGCGTCATATTTACGCTCATATTACCAACTTATATAATCCTCTATCCGTTTCTGCTGTATTGAATTTTATTTTTCATAAGCAGGTTCCATCTTGAAAATTATTTAAACGCTTAAAAAATAAATTAAACGTTGCTCGTTTTTTTGTTAAAACTCAGCTCTTCTAAATTTGCTTACATCAAGCTGAATTTTAAAATCATTGGTAAGCTCTATGATTTGCTCAATTGCATCATTGATTGCTTCAACAGCATTAACACCTTTTTCTACATAGGTTATTGCGCCTTCCTTTAAAGCTTTGATCGCTACATGAACATGCTCTTGAGCTGATAAATAGATAACCTGAGTTTTACCTTGACAACTTCTTTTAACCTCTTCCAAAACCTCTAATCCGGTTAAGTATTCCAATCTATGGTCTAGAATTAGAATATCTGGTAGGGTAATTAACTCCTTAATACACCTTTGTTCATTCTCAAAATAATCAATTTGATATTTATCGCACGCCAGGGCATTTTTTAAAAATAATCCGTGGTATCGGTCATCATCTAAAATAAAAATTTTGATTTTTCTGTTTTCAGTAGTCATGTTTATAGTTTATAATAAAGTTGATATCAATAAGTAATCCAAGTTCGTGAACAGCATGTTTTACGGAGTTTCTTTAAATTTAAGGACAGTTAGAATTCCCATATTGGGACGTAATCTAATTTAAAGAGAAACTTTTTAAATCTTCAATTAGTATGTTAATATGCATTTCAAAAATTTCCATCTTTAACAAGAGATTATTTTCATCTATTTCTTTTTTCTCAAAAAGTTTATTTAAATCTTGGATGTTCTTAGACGCTAATTGAGCTAAAGAAGGTTTCATACTATGAGCGATATCACTTATCTCCTGTAAATTTCCTTCCTCAGAAGCCTTTCTCATTTCAGAAATTCTTTTTAACGAATCTTCGATAAAAATTGATCGCAATGTTTCAGCAAAACTAAGGTTATCTTGCGCAAAGCTGATCAAATTCTTTTTGTTTCTATTTGATTTCCGACTTGAATTCATAATCAATAATTTCAATAAGTCTTCCTGAATAAAAGGCTTAATGAGTACATCATTGAAACCAGCCTCCCAATATTCTAAACTGCCTTCTTCGATTGCATTTGCAGTTAAAGCGATTATACGTAAATCATATTTTTTTTGCACATTTCGAATATTTTTTGTTGCGATAATACCATTCATAATAGGCATCCTAATATCCATTAATACGATGTCGAATTTTTCAACTTCCAGTAGCTCGATGGCTTCTTTCCCGTTCTTTACTATTTTACACTCGAGATTCCATTCAGACAGTATTTTTTTAATCAAGAATTGGTTTACTGCATTGTCTTCCGCAACTAAAATTTTAAGCCCAATCAACTCCTCTGCATCAAAATCGATACTCTCTTTTTCGCTTAATTTTATTTTCTTTAAAATTGGGAAAGAAAAATTAAGTGTGAAACAAGTTCCTTTTTTGAGTTTTCTAACACTAATATTACCTTGCATAGCGTTAACTATTTTATTTACAATCGACAGACCTAGACCCGTTCCTCCATAAACTTCAGAGTTATTATTACTTGCTTGAACAAAACCTTCAAATATTGAGTTCAATTCGCCTTCCGGTATACCGATTCCTGAATCCTCAATTTTTATTTCAATTTCCTCTTGAGATTTTTTGTAATTAGCACTTATTTTAACATATCCCTCACTCGTAAACTTGATCGCATTGGTCAATAAATTTTGGATGACCTGCGTCAATCTTAATTTGTCAAACTCATGAGAAAAACTGGATTCCAAATTTAACTCTATAATAAAATCAACGCCTTTCTCATTAACTGAAGGCGCGAGCATCATAATCATTTCTTTTAAGACGTTTTGAATCGAATAGGAATCTGGCTTTAGTACTATCCCGCTCGCTTCTAACTTTGACATAAGCAATAGGTCATTAATTAAACTCAACAGATTTCCTGATGCTGACGAAACTTGCGATAACATCTCTTTGTGATTGGGCTCAAAATCATTCTTGTTTAACATCTGAGAAAGTCCAATGATTGCATTTAATGGCGTTCTAATTTCATGACTGATATTTGCTAAAAAGACTTCCTTAGCTATCAAAGAATCTTCAGCAACATTCTTTGCCAATATTAATTCTGATTCAATTCTTTTCCTTTTAGTTATATCGAGATGAATTCCTATTGACCCTGAAAATTTATTGTTTAGGTCGTAAAATGGAGCACCACTTATTATTACCCACTTTTTTGTATTGTCCTTGCATATTAGCTCAACCTCATATACACCTGTTTCACCTAGACTTCTCTTCCGTTGCTGTTCTTTCATCAGCTTAATAGTGCTTTTTTCCAACATGAAATCACCATTTGTTCCTTCCAGCTCTTTCTGAGTATATCCAACAAGGTCACAAAAGCTTTTATGGGCTTTCACAATCTTTCCACTTGGATCAGTTTCCAATAAACCGAACTCCATATTTTCGATTATCGAACGAAACTTCTCCTCACTTCTTAAAAGTGCTTTTTCAAATGCTCTTTTTTCAGTAATTACTCTGGCAATTACCGAAATTTCAATTTCACCAGATTTGTTTTTAGAAATATTTACATTTTGGCCTAACCAGATTTCTTCTTTGTCAAATGACATGATAGGGAACTCTGTATAAGTTTGTTCTGTGTTACTCTCTAATTGAAATTGGTAAAAGCTAAGGACTCGCTTTTGATAGTCATCCCTTATCAATTCATCAAACTTCATCGAGAGCAACCTTTTCTCCGAATAACCAGTTAGCTCGCAAGTAATTAGGTTAACAAATTGAAACTTTCCTTCCGGAGTGATTCCGTAAATTAAGTCACTTGATTTCTCTATTAAGTCAGTATACTTCTTTTGATGGAGCTCATTTTTCTCCATCAATAATTTTCTCTCAGTTACATCTTCAATAACAACTACTCTAGCAGCTTCTCCATCAAATTCGATTGGAATCCCTGTAATTTTCACAAAAATTATTTCTTTATTTTTTTTTAAATGCCTCCAATCTTTAGTGATAGATTTTCCAGATTTTATATCAGTAATATGATTTACTAACATTTTTTTATCTTCTGAATCATGAAAATCCTTAACCGTAAGGTTATAAAACTCAGATTTTGAGTAGCCGTATGTTTCGACAGCTGTATTGTTAACATTGAGAATTTTCAATGAATCCAGCGAATAAATCATCATCGAAAAAGGGTGTTCTTCAAAGATTTTTTGTTGATTTTTTTGTATGGTATTTATTTGAGAATCTTTACGATTAACCTTTTCATTTAGCTTCGCACGCAAAGCTTCAATTTCCAACTTTTGGTCATGTAACTCAAGATTTTTTGCCTCTAAAATGCGTTCAGATTCTTTTCGAGCAATCTGTTCCTTTTCAAGAGTCCGCAATATGTCATTATCAGAGCTCATTAATTTTCAATGATTATAAATAATACTTTTCTATTGCTTTGTTCTAATAGTTGAAATGGTAAAGATTCAGATGAACCTATTTCATACTTGTATGTTCTAATTCCTGAGTATACAACTTTAGACTCAAGTTTCCATTGTTCAAGAATTAAATTAACTACTTCAAGAAATTTTGTGAATAGTATACCCCGCATAATTCTATTTTAGTAACCGATATATTGTTGACTTACCAATGCCTAGCTTTTGCGCAACTAGTCTTACATTATTATTGTACTTTTTAAGCAAATTCTCAATTAGTCTTTTGTTATGCTCCTTAAGCGTTTGGTTCGCATTATCAAAAGTTGTATATCCAGTTGCTAAATCATTAAAAACGATGTCCTCAGGATTTATAACAGAGCCATTTGTTAGAACACAGGCCAAATCAATTATTGACTTTAGTTCTCGAACATTTCCAGGGTAATGGTAACTTGTTAGCTTCGTTATTGCCTCTTCGCTAATTGTAAGGGCCTCCAGTTTGTTTTTTTTGGTGTAATCTCCAGAAAAGTGTCGAGCGAGAACAAGAATGTCATTGTCCCTTTCTGTTAGTCTCGGTAAATTAATTGGTAATCCCATTAAACGATAAAAAAGATCTTGCCGGAAATTGCCGTTTCGAACTTCTTCTGATAAATCTTTATTTGTTGCACTAATTATTCTGCAATGTAAAGGAACCACCTTATTAGAACCAACACGGCTGATCTCTAGTTCTTGCAAAACCCTAAGCAGCTTCACCTGAATGGCTTCATTAGTCTCTGCAATCTCATCTAGAAAAATAGTTCCCCTACCCGCCTCTTCAAATTTACCCTTTCGATCCTGACTAGCTCCAGTAAATGCTCCTTTTACGAATCCAAAAAGTTCACTTTCTAAAAGTGATTCTGAAAGTGCCGACAAATTAACGGCAACAAAAGGATATTTAGCTCTGCTGGAATTGAAATGAATAGCCTTCGCAGCCAACTCTTTCCCTGTTCCTGTTTCACCAAAAATTGAGACATTAATATTTGTTGTAGATGCTTTTTGAATCATAGCATAAACATTTTTAAAACTTTTAGAATGACTAATTAATGTATCTTTAAAATCATATTTGACTCTTACTTCATTCTCTAATTCAACGATCTGTTTTTTTAAGCCTTGCTTCTCCTTTATTGACCGTATTATTTGAACTATACGATTTCTTGCTTCGTCATTTTTTACTACGTAGTCAAAAGCACCCTTACTAAGAAGATTAACAGCTGTTTGAACATCTTCTTGTCCAGATATAACAACAACTTCGGTTGTTGGGGATTTAGATTTTATTTTTTCCAAAACATGTTCGCCCTTACCATCTGGTAAGTTGAAATCAAGTGTAATAATGTCGGGATGAGCTGAGAGCTTATTCATTAAATCTTTTGCGGTCCCAACTATTTGAACTTCGTGATCTCCAACCATTGAAATTGTATGCTTTATAAACTCAGCATACCAAGCGTCATCTTCAGCAATTAATATTGATAATTTTTCCATTTAATCTAAATATACTCTAAAATAATTATGCACCCAAAATCAGATGAACATTTAACTGTTATTGAAGTCTTTTTATTCTTTTTAACACCCAAATGAGCTTACTTTTTCATCTCGAAATAACACATTGATTCCCATAATAAAAAACCATAAGGCAAGCACAAAAGGTAATGTCTTTATTTCCTTTCATGCTTCAATGATAACAAAAATTGATTGTTCAAGAACGAAAAATACTATCTTTATTTAACATCGTTGTGCAACAGTCATATTAGCTAAACTCTATTTTAATGCAATTTAGTCTAGCGTTATTATAAATTATGACTTTATCAAAAAAAATTATTAGGAAAAACTGCCGAAATATTAACTATTGAGAAAACTATAATTATTGAGAATGACCTAATCACTAATATTAAAAATCGACTTCTTAAACCAAACGCACTGGGCTATAGCTCTAATAGTTTAATACTTTTAGGTCTAAGTGAGAAATTTTTATTGCCAGGTTTGATAGATTATGGATACACATATTACTTTTTTACGATAACTTGGCGACGCTTATTTATAATTTACAGATGCGATATTTCATACACTTAGGATTCGATGGGAGCAGTTACAGCGGTTGGCAGAGACAAAAGAACACACGAAACACGGTTCAAGAAGTTGTAGAGCAAACACTCTCTCGGCTCTTCAAAAAAAAAGTAAGTGCTTATGGCTGCGGACGAACCGATGCTGGCGTTCATGCCAGTCAATATGTCATTCAAATCGATCTTATTGAAGTCCCTACATTCGATTTGAAATTTCGGATGAACAAAAACTTGCCAGATAGCATCGCCGTTTTTGAAATCATCGCTGTCAATGAAAATCAACATTGTCGACATGATGCTGTTACACGTACCTACGACTATTTCATGCATTGGAATAAAAATCCTGTACTCTTTCGCTACAGTTCCCTCTATGAGGATTTGACATTAGACTTTGAGCTGATGAGAAAAGCTGCGGCTCTTATCCTTGAAACAAGAGACTTTAAACAGCTTTGCAAGCAACCAGATTCCTACGATAATACCTTATGTCAAATAAGTAATTGTGAATTATTTGTCAATGAGGAAGAGGGAAGATTGCGGTTCACAATCACCAGCAATCGCTTTTTACGCGGAATGGTTAGGATTTGCATTTTCTTTTTATTGGAAGTGGGGAGTGGTGAAATGACTTTAGAAGAGTTTAAGAAAATTTTGAATCAGGAAAAAGATTTGAAAGAGAAGTGGCCTGCGCATCCAAACGGACTCTTCCTTAGTAAGGTTGAATATCCATTTTTGAAATTGAATGACTCACATAATTTAGTGAGTATGTTGAGTGTTGGGTTGGGTTAATTTTAGAATGGCACTAAGTAGAGTTAAATAAGTTTACCGATTAATTTCCAAAAAAAAAATCATACGACACATAAAATGGATTAAAACGAAGGTTTATGCTCATTATCTTATTTTTCATGGAAGATTACCATTGGAAATTGATCGTATATGCTAAGCCTTTAGTTGTCGATTTTAGA
>Ga0209601_1001633_pt1 | contig 15118 bp, 19 predicted proteins | sample COGITO_mtgs_1104_4_FD_184796 | JGI IMG/M metagenome (GOLD analysis project Ga0209601, IMG submission 184796) | Pelagic marine microbial communities from North Sea - COGITO_mtgs_110426 (SPAdes) (version 2) | ecosystem: Environmental > Aquatic > Marine > Epipelagic ...
CAGGGTGAATTAAATACGATAATCAAAATTATCGATTCCTACGCCATACCAATGTGACAGCGTATTAATTTACCAATAAGCTCTCTAAGGAAACCTCAGCAAGTAATGGGACATAGTTCTCTCCAAGTATCGTTGACTTATCTCAGAGGCTTAGAGGTTAAGCAGCTAGATGCTGAGGATATGCCTGTTCTTGGGTAATATCGAGAATATTTAATAGGTAGTCTGCGTTAATTGCAATAAGAAAAATAGAGAATTTCTATACATTTGATTTATTACAACCTAAATAAAACGCTTTATGAATTTAAAAACCACTTTCCTAGCTGTTGTTTCTAGCCTGCTAATGGCTTCTTGCGCAACAGACCCTTGTAAGGATATAACTTGTTTAAATGCAGGTACCTGTAGTGATGGTACTTGTTTATGTACCGATTGGTATGAAGGAACAGATTGCGGAACTGAGCAGAGAACAAAGTTTTTTGGCGCATATGCTGGAACCCTTGTTCAAAGCCTTCCTGATGGAACTACCGACACTCAAACTATGATTTTTGAAATTTCAACTAGCCCCGAAGGGGTAAACTATTTAAATCTTGACGGATTGAAAAGTTATTTGACTACAAATAATTCAGGGGATTTAACTGTCCCATTACAAGAGATTACAGACCCAGATGGGAACTTTTTCATTCAGGGAGCAGGCTCATTTAGTGGAAGTCAATTTATTTTAAACTATACTTTAGATGTTCAAGGGATAACGGTAACAGCGAACTTTACTGGAACAAAATAGTAGAAAATATAATTTAAAAGAAGCTCTGCTATATACCGGGCTTTTTTTAAAAAAATACATATTCTTAATTAAAATTATATTTCTCAAATTGTTATAAATGGATAAACTTGAAAAACTTTTACTCTCTGTTAAACACCTTCCTTCGGTTTTATATTTTGGGTCTCTTGGATTGATTGGGTATGATATTTATTGTAATCTGATTAAAGAGACAGAATTTCTTAACGAATACATCAAAACTCTATTATATATTTTATTTTTTTACATTACATATTTAGGAGTAAAAAACTATAAAAAAAATAAATGACGTATTAATTTAATTGTGGAAACTTCAGCAAGTAATGCGGCATAGCTCTCCAAGTATCGTTGACTTATCTAAGAGGCTTAGAGGTTAAGCATTTGAATCTTGCTGATATGCCTGTTCTTTGATTGTATTTAGAGTAATTAGTGATTCTTAAAGAAACTCCAAATTTTATTATACATTATTTCTTCTGGATAATTACCAATTTCATGTCCTTGACCAATTGCAACTAATTTTTTCACTTCATGATTGTTATCACAATTCCCATAAAGTGTGCTTTCAATGATTATGTTATTCCAATTGTCAGTGGTCGCTATTCCAACTATGTCGCAATTGAAGTTACTAGCCCAGTTTAGTGCACTGTTCGATGCTGACATAAATTCTCCTACATCTGTATTGCCTCCATTTAATGGAATAACATCGTCTATTTCTCCATTCAGTTGGAAAACTGAAAGAGTGGAATTATTTAAAATGTTTCCGGTGGAAATAAGTTGCTGACTAAAAAGAGGCGCGATCGCTTTGAAATAATCGGTTTGTTTACCTAATAAATTCACCATTCCAGCACCATTCGAATAGCCTATAGCATATACCTTTTCAAAATTTATATTGGAGAAATTGAGTAAGGTGTCAATAATTAAATTCACAAATTCAACATCATTTGCATTGGTAGGCTCGTTCCCAAGATTCCAATATCCTCCGTTATTGCCAGCATTAGAGTGACCGTTTGGATAGATACCGATGAAATCACCATTGGAAATTAAAGAATCCAGTGTTGGATTATATATAAACTGTTCAGCAGACCCTCCAGCGCCATGAAATCCAAAGACTAAAGGGAGTTTTAATGAGTTGTTTTGAGGGTCTGGCCAAACTACCGTGAATTGTCTTTCGGTTAAAGCCCCATCGACCAGTTGTGTGATTTTAAAATCTTCAAAAGAATTTAAAGAATTATGAATTGGCTCTCTTTCGCAGCCCAGAACTATGAAATATAGAGCGAAAAATAATACTTGAATTTTTTGCATTCCACAAAGTTAATGAAAGCATTATTGTATGTGTTTAACTAAAATCTGCATTAATCGCTGTCATGAGTGCTTTTTTGTTTTAGAAGTATCGGATTTGAAAGAACAGGCTTTCTAACAAAGCTTCAACAAGTAATGGTATAGTTCTCTCCAAGTATCGTTGACTTAACCCAGAGGCTTAGAGGTAGCGCGGTTGGATGTTGTTGATATGTCTATATTTACCAAATGATGAAATCCTTAAATCAATGGAGCCTTTGCCTCATTTTCTTAATGTCATTTAGCAACGTTCAGGCACAATACCGAGAACTAGGATTGGTCACCTCAGCCTCTATGGGTATTATGTATGGGCCAGTATTAGACGCACGCCCTATCTACAAATGGGGAAAATCTATCTCTCGCGTTCAAACCCTTCGTATTGAGCGCACCTACATAAATTTCTACAGTTACCAGGACAATAATTCCTTTAGTATAGGCACCGGATTATTCACTGGCCAAGAATGGCGTAAACCTATCACCGATCGGCTATATTTTTTACACGGTCCTGAAATTGGCACCTACTATTACTCAAGTGTAGATTATTCCTCTATTTCACCAAGCCTGCGCTATCAAGTCGGTGTTTTTTACCAAGTAAACGATCACCTCAACATTGCGCTGACCGCTCCACTATCCATCACTACAACTTTTGGTAGATCAGACGGGGTTTGGAATCAATCCGGTGTCAACGTGGGAATCTTCAATGAAAATAACCTATTGATATTGACCTACGGTTTTGAGAAGCTAGATAAGAAGTAGATTCTTAACTTAACAAGGTGAAAAATATTGCTGTTCTACTATCACTTCTAATGATCGCTTCTTGTAATCAATCCGAGGAAGAAGTAACTAAGGAATAAGAACAGCATTCAATTATTGAGAAGGTAACGTTAACAGCTGTTGAATCTGCTAATGTTACAACCTGACAGAATTAATTCGACAGAACTATATTCAAAACTTCGTAAGCAATTGAAAAACCAAAATGAGTAAATTAAATAAAATCCTTAATATCGAAAATGAATCGAACCTCAGACGCTTTAAAAAGGGTGAATTCATTCAACAGCCTAATCAATTAAAGGCTAATGCAATCTATGTTAAAAAGGGACTTATTAGAAGTTACATTATTGACAGCTCTGGAAAAGAACATATTTATATATTCGCTTCAGAAGATTGGATTACGGGTGACATTGAAGCCGTAGAGTTTAATGAACCCACTAGCTTGTATATCGATTGTCTCGAAGATTCAGAAGTCATCTTTTTGAAAAAAGATCATGCTGAAGAAGCAAACCTTTCAAAAGAAAAATTGTTTCAAAACATGCAAAAGCTGTGGCGAAACATGGCTAAATTACAACACCGAATTCTCATGCTGTTAGGTTCTCCTGCTATTGATAGGTACAAATATTTTTTAGATATATACCCTGAATTACCCAATCGAATTCCTCAAAAAATGATTGCATCATACCTAGGTATAATGCCTCAAACTCTTAGTGCAATTCGTAGCAAAATTGCGAAAGGAGAATAATTTCATTTCTTCATCTATGTGAATGCATAACTAATCTTGTTTACTGACGTTTGTATAAATCAAATTATAAATACAAATGAAAAAAACACAACAAATTATCAGAATACTATTGGGATTAATGGTACTCATATTCGGATTAAACAAATTTCTACAATTCATGCCCATGCCTCCACTGCCAGAAGTCGCTGGCGAATTTATGGGAGCCTTAGTTAATAGTGGTTACTTAATGGTATTGGTTGCTGTTGTTGAAATTGTAGCAGGGGTAATGTTATTAATCAATAGGTCTCAGCCTTTAGCATTAATTATGCTATTCCCAATATTGCTCAATGCATTTTTATTCCATCTTTTTTTAGCACCAGCTGGAATCGGTGGAGCGGCATTTGGCGTTATAATGAACATATTTTTATTCTTCGCCAATAAGGAGTCATATAAATCAATACTAAAATTTAGCTAAACAGAATCATGGAAAAAGCAAAAGTAGCAGGAATAACTCCAAACATAATAGAGCAAGAAGAAGGAAAAACATATGCTTGGTGCTCATGTGGGAAATCAGAAAATCAGCCTTGGTGCAACGGTGCACATGCTGGCTCTGATTTTAAACCAAAAGTATTTCAAGCTGAAGAAAGTAAAAAAGCCGCTATATGTTCATGTAAACAAACTAAAAACCCTCCTTACTGTGATGGATCTCATGCAAGTTTGTAGGATATTCTAACATTGTCAATGTATAAAAAGTAAATCATCATCAATGCCCAAATCAAATGAAAATGCAATATAAAAATGACAATATCGTCATCCATTGGGATCAATCAAAATGTATTCATGCCGGAGTTTGCGTTAGATTATTACCTAGCGTATACAATCCAAAGGAACGACCATGGGTAAAAATAGAAAACGCTTCTACTGAAGAACTAAGAGCTCAGATTGATAAATATCCTTCTGGAGCACTAAGCTATACCTTTAACAAGGATAAGTAATGAAAGACACTCTACACGCAAATGGTACACTTGGTTCTGAAAACTACCTGATGGAAATAAAAACCACCAATCATACGGTTATGGTAGACGAACCTGAATCAATTGGTGGATCTAATCAATATCCAAACCCTGCTCAATATTTGCTTTCCGCTTTAGCATCTTGTACCGCCATAACCATAAAAATGTATGCTGATAACAAGAAATTGAATGTTGGTGAAATCAATGTAGATGTGAAAATGAAAGAAGTCATATCTTCAGGAAAAACCATCAAAAAAATAGTGAAAGCTGTACAGTTCGAAAATCCGTTAGAAGACGATCAAATAGAGCGTTTATTAACCATTGGATCAAAATGTCCAATTTCAAAATTACTGGAACAGCCAATAGAAATGGAGTTTCAAAAATTATGATATATGATAAAATACATTGCAATTATTATTGTGTGTGCTGCCTTTTCCGGGTGTACAACGGACAAATCAAATACTACTAAAGAAAATACTGAAGAATTTATGGAACCAAGAGTTTTAGCAATAGGAAGATTGCAATCAACTTTAGATATTTTAGTTGAAGAGTGGGAAAGAGTTGGTAGAAACGTAATTGCCAGTAATTCAAAAGATATGATTAAAGAAATTATTGAAACCGACTCAATAGATTTTATTTGCATTGGTGGTGGTCTACCCGAGAACGAAAGAGATGAAATGGCGGAATATATTTCAACTATTAACTCCAGTATCCAAGTTCACCCTATACCAAGAACAGCGGAAGCTATGGGCCCATATAATTTCATTCCTTTTCTAAACAACCTCGCCATTATGCACAAAGTGAGAAAGGCGATGGAAGAATAAACATCATTGACCCCTAGTGGTGAATGTTTCGATGAATGACAATTTAAATAATGGCACAAAAAAACCTATAAATGAAAAAATTAATAATTCTATCCGCATTAATTGTAAGTTTTAGTACAGAGGCCCAAACACTTTGTAGTTATAATATTGGAAATTACACAATCGGTACACAATCTGAACCTGAGGTAGTATTTGGAGTCACTGGAAATAGTTTGCCAAATATGGCACCACAATATGTATATACTACCATAGGTCAAAACACCTCTTCAGATAGTTGCTTCGGCCAACCTTGTAGCCATAAAGTCAGCAACACCTCAAATGAAGATACAATTACGACTTATCTCACGTATACCCTTACAGATTCAGTCGGTACTGTTGCGGATTTAAGCTGTAGTCTAACTCAATATTGGAATGGTTCGAACTGGATATGGGTGAGTGAATCCTCTCTTGGTATTGAGGATATCGAGCTAGCCACGACAAGTTTATACCCAAACCCTAACTCAGGACTATTCAGTATTCAAGTAGACCAAGAGCATATCGGTTCATCCTATCAGATTTTAGACAATCTAGGACGTTTAATTGACAAAGGAATCATAAGAGAACTATCTCAAGACTTTGACCTTTCTGACAGGCCTAAAGGTGTTTACAGAATACAAGTCTCGAATGATAAAGCTATTAAGACATCGAATGTTGTGATTCAATAAGCTTACCGAAAAGCAATAAGAAGCCCTGCTAAATGCGAGGCTTTTTTGTTTTAAAAGCCTCTGATTCGAAAGAAGAGGCTCTCTAACGAAGCTTCAGCAAGTAATGGGACGCGAAATCAGTACGTTAGGTTCGAAGAGTAATTACGCTACTAAAATAATAAAACGGTTATACTATTATAGTGTAACCGTTTTTTTATCAAAACATATTTTTTGTAAATAAAACTTTACATTTTAATTTATTTTGACTACTTTTGTAAAGTAAACATTACATAAAAAGATGAAAGAACAAAAAAAACAAACAAAAATTTTACTTGGATGGGTATTTGCTTGGGTAGTAAGTACTGCAATTTTATCAGCGGGAGTAAACAATTTATGGGATAACGTATTAATTACCAAAATAGGATTATTTATAAATCTTGCTATTGGGGTTGGTATGATTATCGCAAATAAAAATTTATTTAAGCATTATGATGAATTACAAAAGAAAATTCACTTTGAATCAATGGCCCTTACATTAGGGTTAACGGTAGTTGTTGGTCTTGTGTATGAGATTTCGTTTGATTTTGGAGTTATTAATTCGGAACCTGAGTTTGAATATTTAGTGTTTTTCATTTGCTTTTCATACATGACTTCTATTATCGTTAATTCATTAAGATTTAAATGAAAAATAGATTAAGAGAGTTAAGGAAAAATCAAAAATTGACACAAGAAGAATTAGCCAACTTAATTGGTATTTCACGTCAAGCGATAAATGCGATTGAAAAAGAAAAATTTGATCCAAGTTTACCCACAGCATTTAAGATGTCAAAGTTATTTGAGATAGCTATTGAGGAACTCTTCTTTTATGAGGGATCTAAATAATTAATAGAATTGATTTATTAACTTCCAAGAATTCTACTGGTGTAAAACTAATGTTCGATATTTCAATAGAGTTGTCTACTAAAACAATAAAACGGTTATACTATTATAGTGTAGCCGTTTTTTTTTATTTGAGCATGTCAAAAAGAATTTTTTATCCTCTTTTTTTGTTGTTAATTCCTTTAATTGGAATGGCTATCACTGATGAAATTAACTGGAGTGCATTTGATTTCATTATTATGGGTTCTCTACTAATTTCCCTTAGTATTGGAATTAATTTTGTGAGTAATCGTGTAAAGAATTTAAAAAATCGATTCCTATATATTGGAATATTAGTTTTAATATTTATGTTAATATGGGCAGAGTTGGCAGTAGGTGTTTTTGGAACTCCTTTTGCAGGTAATTAAGTAAACAATCGCTCTATTTGTGCTGCAGTTTTGAATAATAGGGTGAGGGGAAATCAAAATCATATTAGTTCAACTTTTCATAATAAGAGTCATTATATGATGAGTGTTGATTAAGTCTTTTGGAGTTAGACTCATGTTCGATATTAATAGAGTTATCTCTCATGCAGCAACACGTGGTACAAATAAAGGACGAGTTAGAAAAGATCAAAGAACAGGTCGGAAACACCCTTTAACCCACAATATCCTTTAAAAGGTATCTTTTGTTGGAAATCCACAAAAAGACCGCTATCACAACAGATGCGCCTAAACAAGTGATCAAGTTCAATTCCAATACTCCATTTTTGGCTGTTAGATTTAAGTACTGGTAGGGGGAGAAGTATCCCAACCAAGAGACTTTTTCCACTGCCATAGATATCGCATTGAGGAAATAGCTGCCGAAAATGAGACCTACAATGGGACCCATGTAATTCAATTTTGGTGACAAGAAGCTAGACATCAAGACGCCTGAGGCAGTAAAAAGGCCCACCAAGAAAAAGCCATGAACATGCATTGTGGTAAACACTGGCCAATTCACGTCTTCCCCAAAAATCAATAAGCCAATTACTGCCGAAAGGGTCTGAATACCATAAATAATTATAAACGACGTACCTAGCGCCATTAGCTTGGTCCAGACAATAGATCCTCTCGAAATAGGGCGGGTCAGCAAAAATTCTGCTGTTCCATCACGTTCTTCCTTACCAATAATGGTTGCGCCAGTGGAGGCTGTGAATATGCCGATTAAAAGGATAATATAAATCCCATAGTATGTTCCGTAAAACCCAATGATGTTGCTCCATGTTTCTTCATCCATGCCAAGAGCCTTCGCATACTCCTCAGGCAAACTAGACATCATTTTAGCCATCTCTTCACCCATTTCTGAAAAACTAGGGAAAATGGAAAGGATCAACGCGGTAAAGACAACAACAATAGCCGTCCAAATTGCCGTGTTTTTTCGATTACGCTTGAGTTCTTTCTTAAATATTACACTGTTCATAGGTTAGCTCAGGTAATAGTTCATGAATATACGCTCTAGATCAGGCTCAGACAGAGTAACGTCTATAATGGATTGACTACTCAGCCATATAACAAGGTCCTGAGTGGGACCTACATAATCAAACGTAAGTTTTTGACCACTTTGATGGTGATTTAGAGCGCCAACAGGCAAAATAATATTGTTCACAGAAGTAGTGACTAAGCGTACCATCTTCATCTGCTTCGATAGTAAAGTACTGATGTCTTCCACTGCTATGATCTTCCCATCTCTAATAATGGCTGCTCTGTCACACATCCGCTGAATCTCTGATAAAACATGCGAGCTGAAAAATATCGTCACCCCTTTTTTGTTCTGTCGTTCTAAGAGTTCAAAAAATCTGTTTTGCATGAGTGGATCCAATCCTCCAGTAGGTTCGTCTAAAATCAAAACTTCAGGATCATGAAGAACAGATTGAATAATTGCGCATTTTTTTTTATTGCCATAGCTTAAGTCGTCAATGGGTCGGTCTAATTCTAATTGAAAATAGGTCGCCAATTCCTGAATTTTATTCTCCGCATCCACTACTTTATACATGGCAGCATGATATAACAGCAATTCCTTTGAAGACATCTCGCTATAATAATCTACCTCCGAAGGTAGATATCCTATTTTCTCTCTTATCCTAGCTCCCTCATTACTGGTGTCCATTCCCATGATCTCGGCCTTTCCACTAGTTGCATTTAAAAGACCAAGAAGGGTTCTGATTGTTGTAGATTTTCCTGCGCCATTTGGTCCAATAAAGCCAAAAATCTCTCCTTTTTTCACAGTAAATGACACCGAGTCAATACCGCATTGATTTCCATAAAATTTTGACAAGCTTGAGAGTTCTATGGCGTTCATTTTATAAGATCTTAGGTTCTTTAATTAAATATATAGAATATAACCTACATCTAGTCTAATGGTTATAAGATATGGCCGAGATTATTCTGACACGTTGAAATTGAATGCTGTTTAACAAGGAAATCAAAAAGTAGTGTTACACAGGTAAATTATTGATTATTCAAGCCCATCAAAGGGCGCTGGATGTTCAGTATTACTGCGAATCAGGAGAACAAGAAAGCCCCTCAGAATCAACTGAAGGGCCTGTAGCGAGAGGGAGAATTGAACTCCCGACCTCAGGGTTATGAATGAAGCGTTCTTTGTCTGCAACTAATTGTTAATCAGCATCTAAGAGTCTTGTTTATTCGGTGGTGACACAAATTGGTGTCAAAATGGATAAAATTCCAAAGGTTCATTTAAAGAAAAGGAGTGATGGTAGGTTCTATGTTGAACTGAGTTCTGAGGGTAATAGATTTCGATACACTAATGGTGATTCCATTGGTATAAATATTCATCCTAATCAACTTTATGGAGAGTTAAGGATAAGTTATGCAGAAGAGCTTTATTTGGAGTTTAAAAGGTCCCTAAGAAAGGGGTGGAGGCCCATTAAGTTGGCTCCTGTAAAGACGGAAAGCTTATCAGTCATCGAGTTATTTAAAGAATCATTAAATAATAAGCTAAATTACACATATAGTGAACTTTACATTCGTGACTTAAAGTATTCAATAAAGCAATTAATTAAGGTTTTAAGGTGTTTGGGTTGGTTGGATATGACTATTGAGTCATTCGACAAGTCAAAAGCAGAACTTGTTTTAAATGCAATTAGTAAATCTCAAAGAGTTCAGCACAATTACAAACTTCATTATTCGGCTTTGTTTGCTCACATTTTAAACAAATACAAAGCAGAGAACCCATTTAAGGATATTCGATACCAAAAGCAACCTGAACGACTTCATAAACCAATTAAGATAATTGAAGATGTATTGAACGAGGCTAGGGGAGTGAGCCAAGAATTACATCTCTGTTGTCTGCTTGCGTATGGTTGTCTATTAAGACCTCATAGAGAGATTAGACTTCTTACTTGGAGAGACATATCTGAGGACTTTAGTCAGATTTCATTGGCTGGAAATCAAAACAAAGGCAAACGCAATAGAATAGTACCTGTTGGAGAGTATATAAAGCCCTATTTAAAGGCTTTTAAGAGCCCTTTGTCTGCAAATGAGGATAATGTGTTTACAGGAAAGAAAGAGCCTTATAATCCAGACTATTTCAAGACCCTATGGACTAGATATAAAAGGAAGTCTAAGCTTATCGAGAAAGACCAAACCTTATATTCATTTAGACACACAGGAGCTATTCAGGTATATGAGAAAACAGGCTCTCTAACGAAACTTCAGCAAGTAATGGGACATAGTTCTCTCCAAGTATCGTTGACTTATTTAAGAGGCTTAGAGGTTAAGCAGTTGGATGCTGAGGATATGCCTTCATTTTAATTATGTGTTAGTTGTAATACGATGTGAGTATTTAAAATAGTGAAAACTATATCGTTAATATACCTTTGAATATGAAAAAGATATCACTCTTATTGATTTTATCTCTTTGCTTATCAGTAACTTCTTTTGCTCAAGAGTTATTGGGCTCTGCTGAAGTGAATGGACAAGAAATACCTAAGCGCTTCACATTTGCTAAAGCATATTTTGGTGTCGATTTTAATTACGTTCCTAACTATGGACAAAGTCAGCATATCAACAACCTTGGACAAATTGAAAGTTTTGAAAGGAACTCGTACCTGAGCCCATCTATTAATATAGGTGCAACACACTTTTGGGGCTATGCAGACATCTATGTATCTATTAATACAGCTCACATTTCTTTGAAAAGTGATAATGTCAAGACGAGTACAAGGTTTGGAGCATTTACAGGGTTTAGAGTTTACCCCTTACAGTTAAAAGACCACGGTATTAGACCATATGTTGGATATAAATTTTCTCCTTTTAGGTACAAACAAGAAAATATAGATGGTTCTAGTTTTAAAACTACCAATGTAAAATCAGTTCTAGATATTGGAATTGGTTATCGACTACCGAACTTCTATTTTTATGCCGGTTGTAACAAAGTTGTAAATCCAGAAATAGGTATTTATGTGTCAAGAACTGAGAAAGCAAAAACAACCTTACCAAGTCATTTTTTTAATCTTGGAATAAATTGGATGATTGAAACAACAAATTCTGCAAATAGAGAAGCTAATCGCCATTTCAATGAAGAATTTTCAAAATCCAACCGAGGCGGATTGTTTTTTGGCGTTGGTCCTTCATCTGCATTTCAAATTGGTTCTTCAGATTATAATACGGAATTGTATACTTTTCTGGATAATAAATCTCAGGCAATAATATTTCCTGACATATCGGTAGGTTATCATTTTACGAAACTAGATTTTATAACATCACTTGCATTTCGTCCAATCACACAAATCAGAAAAGCATTTAACTTTTCTCAAAAAGTAAATCGAAAGAGCTTAATACTTGAGGTGTATAAATTTATTGGAGATTATCACGGGTTTGTTCCCTTTATTGGCTGTGGACTGAGTTATGAAAACCTAGCTTTAAAAGAGGTTGATAATGATGTGGAAATTACAAACATTACTCAGAATAAAATAACACCTGCTATAACATTTGGTTGGGACATTAGACCAAGTAAAAAAGGAGATTGGTGGTTGTTGAGAACAAATTTAAGATATTCACCAAATTTAAACATTGAACATCTTAATAAAAATTTAAGCCTTCAACATTTAGAATTTAATTTTATTCAGCTTATTGTGTACCCTCAAAGATTAAGTAAGTATAAGAATTACGGTAGCTAACAATGGCTATAACTAATACGGGTTTGACTTTTAAACTAGGAAATTAAAGGAATATAAACCTCTGAAAAGCGCCTAAAACAGGCTCTCTAACAAAGCTTCAGCAAGTAATGGGACATAGTTCTCTCCAAGTGTCGTTGACTTATCTCAGAGGCTTAGAGGTTAAGCAACTGGATGCTGAGGATATGCCTGCGTTTAATTAATAAATAAAAGCTTGATTAAGAAAAGTTTTATTAATTATGAGGTATGTCACCGACACTTGTAAAGTAGGGCGAATGGGTTCTAATATTTTTAGATAAAAAATATAAATCTTTAAACCTATCACTAGGTTCTTCTAGATTACCATCGTTATCAATTATTTTTCCATTTTCGTCAAAGCAATATGAAAGGGCTCCCCCAGAACTTGATTCCTCCATACACTTGATTTTGCCATTTTTATAAAAAGTATTATTTACTGTATTAGGACCAAATATTCCTTCATCAAATTCTATACTCTCCTCTCCAATCGAGGTTATATTCCCATCAGTATCATATTCAATTGTTTTAAATACTTTAACGCCATAAAAACTTTCTCTTATTATATTCCCTGATTCAGAGTAACTTGTCCAAACCCCTTTTCGGATGGATTTAGAGTTTTTTTCTAGGAAACCATCAAAAACATATCCTCTAACTTTTATTTTAATTAGTGGATTTTGATACCGTTTCTGATTTCTACTTAGCACACTATCTCTTTCAATATCAGAAAAATCCATCCATTCACCTTCCGTAATATCATTATCATCTTTATAATAAGCATCATATTCATCTGAGGTAATTGGATAGTTTACTTTTGGATGAACAGACTTATGGTCTATGTTTTCTTTATCATATTCTACAACTATAATCCCAGTAACTTCTATCCACTCACCTGTAACCTCACTTTTAATTCCTGATTCTTTATCAGTGACAATTAGAGTTAACTTCAAACCTGTTTTAGATTTCACCTCAACTGACATTCTATAGGGGATTTCACCTATTACTTTTGATTTTAAATCAGGGCTTTCTCGAACGTTTAGTCCACTTATGCTAGAAACTTGATATTCTATGATTTCCTCCAAACTTTCTCCAGCTAATTGGATTCTACCATTTTCATAATAATTAGTGAATGGAGATTGCCCAAAAGAAACAAAAGGATAAAACAGTAAAATAATCAGTAGATTTTTCATTACGTCTTAGTTGATTTAAAATTTAATTACCAGAAATCTACAATAAATATGAATCAAACACAGACTCCACAGGGAATATTTGGTAAATAATAGGGACATAGTTCTCTCCAAGTATCGTTGACCTATCTCAGAGGTTTAGAGGTTAAGCAGTTGGATGCTGAGGATATGCCTACCTTAGAAAGATGAAAAAACTCTTTTTACTATCCTTACTATTGATTTTGAGTGTTCATTTAACTGCTGGTAATCAAGTAGATAGAGTAAAGGATGGTCCATTTTATTTTGCGAAAAACGGAATCACTATAAAAGCAAAGGATTCTGTTCTTGTTGGTACTCAGGCTATGCTCAACGGGATAACTTATACATTGGTTAATGATAGCTTAATACAAGAGATTCAAGGTCAGGGGTGGAATGATAATTCTTTTATCAATGACTCCTGTCAAATAGTTACATCATTAGTGACGGATATGTTTCGTTTGTTTTATTACGCATTTTCATTCAATCAAGATATTGGTAGTTGGGATGTGAGCAATGTGACCAATATGCGTTGGATGTTCATTGGTACAAGTTCGTTCAATCAAGACATCGGTAGTTGGGATGTGAGTAATGTGACTAATATGAATTATATGTTCAGTAACGCAAGTTCATTCAATCAAGACATAGGTAGATGGGATGTGAGTAATGTGACGAATATGGGGAATATGTTAAATGCGGCTAGTTCGTTCAATCAAGACATCGGTAATTGGAATGTAAGCAGTGTGGCTGATATGCATTCTATGTTCTATGAAGCAAGTTCATTCAATCAAGACATTGGAAATTGGGATGTCAGCAGTGTGGCTGATATGCATTCTATGTTCTATGAAGCAAGTTCATTCAATCAAGACATTGGAAATTGGGATGTCAGCAATGTGACCAATATGAATTCTATGTTCTATGAAGCAAGTTCATTTAATCAAGACATCGGTAGTTGGGATGTTAGTAAAGTACGGAGAATGTATGGTATGTTCCAAGGTGCAAGCGCATTCAATCAAGACATAGGTAGATGGGATGTGAGTAATGTTACTGATATGAATGGTTTGTTTCATAGAGCAAGTTCATTCAATCAAGACATCGGTAGTTGGGATGTGAGTAATGTGACTAATATGAATTGGATGTTCAATGAGGCTAGTTCATTCAATCAAGACATTGGTAGTTGGGACTTGAGTAATGTTACTGATATGAACGGGATGTTCATTAATGCAAGTTCATTCAATCAAGATATTGGTAGTTGGGATGTGAGTAATGTTTCTGATATGAATGGTTTGTTTTTTAGAGCAAGTTCATTCAATCAAGATATAAGTAATTGGAACGTGAGTAATGTTATTACTATGAATGGGATGTTTACTATTGCAACATCTTTCAACCAAGATTTATCCCAGTGGTGTGTGTCTAACATCAGTTCTCTGCCTTCAGATTTCTCAACTAACAGTGCATTAACTGCTGCAAATCACCCAGTATGGGGGACTTGTCCATAATTATCCTGTACTGAGTCTCTGATTTGAAATAAAAAGCTCTCTAACGAAACTTCAGCAAGTAATGGGACATAGTTCTCTACAAGTATCGTTGACTTATCTAAGAGGCTTAGAAGTTAAGCAGTTGGATGCTGAGGATATGCCTATTTTAGTAATATGAAAAAACTAATACTTATCTTCTTATTAATTCTAAGTTTCGTTTCACAGGCACAATCTAGTATTTGCGAT
>Ga0209601_1001641_pt1 | contig 15076 bp, 16 predicted proteins | sample COGITO_mtgs_1104_4_FD_184796 | JGI IMG/M metagenome (GOLD analysis project Ga0209601, IMG submission 184796) | Pelagic marine microbial communities from North Sea - COGITO_mtgs_110426 (SPAdes) (version 2) | ecosystem: Environmental > Aquatic > Marine > Epipelagic ...
AACTCATGGCTTAAGACTTAGTGAAGCAGGGCTAAGTTACAAAGGGGTGGGGAGGCGAAATGAAAACGATGCTCCTTTATTTGGCAAACTGCTAGCGGAAATCTCACCCCCATGAGCTTCAACCACTTCTCGGGCTATACTTAGTCCCAATCCAGTACCCCCGCGTTCCCTTGATCGCCCTTTATCCACTCGGTAAAAGCGTTCGAAAAGCCTGCTCAATTCCTTTTCTGGAATCCCTTTACCATTATCCTCTATCGAGCATACGAGAAAAGATTCAACCTTCTCTTTGTGGGCACGTATCTTGATCGAGGTCGCATCTTCAGCATGCAAAACTGCATTTTCAATCAGGTTTTCGATTAGACTGACTAATTTTTCGGCATCCCCATTTATGATTAATTCGTTTTCCTGAATGTCTAAAGTTAAGGTTACATTTTGGTCTTTTCGGAAAGAGCTTAGGTTTTCAGTAGCGGATCGAATTAATGCATGAAAATCGAGTTTTTTGAGTTTGAGAGAGGGAGTAGATCTTTCCAGTTTTGCTAGGTCGAGTAAGTCTTCCACCAACGCATCAAGGCGACGGGAATTCTTTTGAATTTTGCTGAGAAAGTCTTTTTTACGTTTCTCATTGAGGTCGTCATAATCCTCGATGAGTGAATCAGAGAATCCCTTGATTATCGAGACTGGTGTTCGTAATTCGTGAGAAACATTAGCAACAAAGTCCCTGCGTGTTAGTTCCTCTTTGTTTTTTGGTTCTCTTGGTTGCGGGCGGGCAGTTGGCCAGCTTCTCTTACCTCGTGACCTGCCAAGTTTCCATGCAAGCAAGATGCTCACGACCCATGCGACTGTAAGAATTGCGATTAGACCGATGAATAACTGGCTCATGGCAAGGGGGAGGGCTGTTCAATGAGCCGGTACCCAACCCCACGAATGGTTTCAATTTCAAGGCCAGAATGGTCGATTTTCTTGCGTACCCTTCGGATATGAACATCAACAGTGCGGGTTTCCACCTCGGTATCAAACTTCCATACACCGAGAAGTAAATTATCCCTGGTTTGTACCCGTCCTTTTCGTTTGAGAAAATATTGCAACAACTTGAACTCCGTCAGAGTGAAGTCAATTTTTTGACCGCTTAAAGAGATACTATGGTCCTCCTCATCGAGAACTAATTTGCCTGAGATGATACGGGTGCTGGAATCTTCTCCCTTTTCAGAAACTCTTTTGAGAATGGAGTGGATCCGTAAGGTGAGTTCTTGGATATCGAAGGGTTTTCCAAGGTAATCATCGGCCCCTTGTTCCAATCCTTTGATTCTATGTTCCACTCCCGATTTCGCAGTTAACATAATCACGGGCACTTTTTGGAGAAGGTTATCGACACGGATCATGCGTAGCAGTTGAAGACCGTCCAGATCGGGCATCATCACATCAAGAATGATGAGCTCAGGCATGAAGTCTCTTGCCTTTCCCAAAGCTTCGAATGGGTTGTTGGAAAACTTTACCTCAAACCCGGCTTTGCCCAACTGGTAATGAAGGAGATCGGTGAGATCTTCTTCATCGTCGACTACAAATATACGAATGCGGGCGGACATAGTAAATCCCGCGATTTGACGGTGCCCGGGCGTTCATGGCAAGATTGATTTCTCCGCAGCTTGAATTGTCAGACTTGGCAGGCTAGGCCTGCTAAGAAATTTTTAGGTTTATTCTAACTCCTTACGCAGGGCGGATTTCTTAAATTCGGGAGCATGCCGGACATCCCGACTGGTGGCCATAAATACGGTTTCCTTGGAAATATTTACCGCATGGTCGCAGACTCTCTCCAGGGATTTGGAAATAAAAAGTACTTCGAAAACCGAGGACGAAGTCGTGGGATCCTGTTCCACCAGAGACTGGCAGAATTGGTTGTTTTCTTTGTGTAATTGATCGACCTCGAGATCACGCGTCCAAATTGCCTTGGCCTTTTCCTCATCATATTCCACGAAGATGGAGAGTGCATCTTGAATCATTTCCCTGGCAATTTCTCCCATTTTGGGAATTTGATGAAAGTCCGGAGTGGCAGTCTTGCGGGAGCGCCGGGCAATTGCCTTGGCTTCATCGCCGATACGTTCGACCTCGTGGCTGATCTTGATAATGGATACAAGTAGGCGCAAATCAGAGGCAACCGGGGCATGGGTGGAAAGACAAGAGGTCACCTCTTCGCTCAGTTCGTTTTCCAAGTCATCAATCTCCTCGTCTTTTACCCGTACGGCCTTGGCGAGTACTGAGTCTCCTTCGAGCAGGGCTTTGATTGCCCCCTGCAAGGAGTCGTTGGCTAGTTGGCCCATCAGCAGGAGCTTAGACCTTAGGTTTTCCAGGTTGTGTTCGAATTGTGTGGTCATGGGCAGGAGGGCTTTATCCGAATTTTCCGGATATGTAATCTTCGGTTTGTTGCTTGCTTGGATTTAAAAAGATTTTTTTGGTCTGATCGCATTCAATTAATTTCCCGAGGTAGAAAAAGGCGGTGCGATCTGAAATCCGCCCGGCTTGTTGCATGTTGTGGGTGACCACGACAATGGTGTATTCATCTTTTAAACCGAGGATCAATTCTTCCACCCGCCCCGTAGCCACAGGATCAAGGGCTGAGCATGGTTCGTCCATAAGTATAATTTCTGGTTCCACTGCCAGTGTTCGGGCGATGCAAAGCCTTTGCTGCTGTCCGCCTGATAGTCCGTATGCATTTTCATTGAGGCGATCTTTTACCTCTTCCCAAAGTGCAGCTTTTCGGAGAGATTCCTCGACTTTTTCATCAATAGTACGCTTTGATTTTACTCCCTGGATTTGAAGGCCATAAGCAACATTTTGATAAATCGACTTGGGGAATGGGTTTGATTTTTGGAAGACCATGCCGACTTTCTTGCGCAGTTCGATTACATCCACACTCTTATCATGCAGGTCAACTCCATGTATCTCAATCGACCCTTTCCCAATACGGGCTCCATCGACTAGGTCATTCATGCGGTTAAGGCAGCGCAAAAGGGTACTTTTTCCACATCCTGAAGGGCCAATAAAAGCCATTATCTCTTTGGGGAAAATATCGAGCGTAACATTATGGATTACCTGGTTATTTCCATAGAGGAAATCGAGCTCCTTTATACGGATTGCCGGTTCTCTATACTCCTCTGTGTTTTCTAATGAAGAATTTTCGGGGTTTGCGGTGGGTGCTTCTTGCATGGCTTTAAATGTGTAGATGATTTACCAACGGTATTTCTTTCGAAGTCGGTTACGGAGCATGATGGACAGGCTGGCTATTCCAACGACCAGAAGGAGAAAAATAAAAGCGGTGCCATATTGCATGTCGGCGGTGTATTCATTTTGGGGAATTTTAGCGCTGACAACATAGATGTGGTAGGGGAGAGCCATTACTCCCTGAAAGAAAAAGTCGGTCCAATGCTCGAGTCCTTCCCAGGGAAGCTCCGATCTTTTTGCATAGGCCGCGGTAAACATGATTGGTGCGGTTTCTCCAGCTGCACGCGCCACTCCCAAAATAGAGGAAGTAAGAATTCCAGGCATCGCAAAGGGCAGCACGCTGGTCTTGATCATCGTCCACTTGGTTGCTCCAAGTGCCAGCGAGCTTTCCCGGAAGCCCTGGGGGATAGACCGTAAGGCTTCCTCGCTTGCGGTGATAACAATCGGGAGAACCATGAAGGCAAGGGTGAACCATCCAGCTAGCAAAGAAACATTCCAATCCAAAAAGATGACAAATAAACCAAAACCGAAAAGACCAAAAATGATAGAAGGAACTCCGGCAAGGTTAAGAATGGCCAGTCTTACCATGGAAAGAAATTTTCCTGATTTTCCATACTCTGCAAGAAAGATCGCACAAAATACACCAAGGACGATTGAGATGGCCATTGCTCCCACCACAAGAAGTAAGGTTCCTACAATTGCCGGGAAAATACCACCTCCAGAATAGGCAAAGTCACGAGAAGGAAGAGCCACCGCCATGGCTTCTTTAAAAGGAGAAAGACACTGTTGTAAGTCATCCCAGTTAGACATGTTTTGATCCTCTTCTAAAAATGCCTGCCGTACGGATGAGTAGGCTACAAGTGCCTCAGCAAAGCGTCCAAATTCCTTGGGTCCTTCCTTCGAGTAGAAGTCATTAAAAGTAATGGTTACTTCTTCTCCAAATTCCCTCATCGCAAGGTTGTAAGTTTGAGGTGCTTGGGCTAAGAATTGATTATAGGCCAATTGAATTTGCTTAAGGTTCTCTTTGGTAAGGTTTTCGATTTTTGGATATTGCTGTGCACGAAACAACGTTACCTGATCGCTCAGTAATTGGAGTCTGCCTCTTTCTTTCTCAAAGTGTCCCAGCATGAATTGCGAAACCATTGGGAGTACTTCTTCCCGTTTGATTTCGAAGTCGCTAGCGGTGCTTTCAAGGTTAGTAACTAGCTCTGTCCAAAAGGAAAATTTATCGGATACTTTTCTCTGCTCTCTTTCAATAAAACGAGCTTCGGCTAAAACCAATGACTGATCGGCCCACTCATTTTGAATGGCTTTGCTGGCCTCAAATAATTGGTTTCTTTTGTTGTTGTAATCGAAAGTCCCTTGGAATGTGTTCCATTTTTCGTACATTTTCTCATCTTTGAGGCGGTAGTAGTTGCTGGAACTAAGTTTGATCTCATCTTCACCTTCTCCAATAACATGGAGGGTTTGAGGGTGCTCGGTAAGAAATTCCCAGTTAATTAAACCTTCCCCCTCGAAGACTTTACCTGCACCCTTGGATAAAATATCCCAAAAGAGAAAGGCAGCGCAAAAGAGCACAAAGAATGTCATGCCACGCAGGAGGCCAAACACAAATGTTTCTTGAATGCGTTCGCGACTTAGTCGAGGTGTGAACGGATGTTTGGGTTCCTTTTGGGCACTCATCATTCTAATAGCTTGCTTTGTACCTACCCGCTATTGTTTGAGAGAGGAAATTTACAAGTAATGCGATGAGGAAGAGGGCAATGCCTACCATGAAAAGAGCACGGTAATGAATGCTGCCAAACTCAACTTCCCCCATTTCCTGAGCGATAATCCCAGTCATGGTATGAACAGGTTGAGCGAAAACGCCCAAACCAGAGGTGAAATCAGGTATGGCGATACGATTTCCTGCACAAAGCAGAACCACCATGGTTTCGCCAATTACCCGTCCAAACCCCAAGAGGATGGCAGAGATTATACCGGTAATTGCAGAGGGAAAGATTACCCGGGCACAAGTTTGCCAGCGTGTTGCACCCAGCGAGAGGGATGCATCTCGCAAAGCACGGGGCACATTATTGAGTGCATCTTCCGCGAGGGTAAAAATAGTTGGCACTGTCATTAATGCCAACAAGAACCCTGCAGTTAAAGAGTTCAACCGTTCGTCTGCAATAAGGCTGACCATCCCCCCAAGTACGGCGATCCCAAAAAAACCAATTAATACCGATGGAATGGCTGAAATAAATTCAATGCCCGGTTTGATGAATGTCTGCTCACGTGCGGTGGCAACCTGGTTTACATAAATGGCGGACCCCACACCAAAAGGAATAGCCAGAGCGAGGGCGATTAGACTGACCAAAAGCGATCCAGAAAGTAAAGGTAGGACTCCATACCAATCGTGTCTTGCACTATTGGTAACCCAGTCTTTACCCAAGAGGAATCCGCTGAATGCCCGATGGAGAGGGTAATCTTTGGTCGGGTCCCAAGTGGTTAGTCTTTCTTTGTAAAGTGGGACATTTATCAGGTATTCACTAAGGGCGTCTTTTGCTTTTTTAAAATCTGCCTCAGACTTGGAAAGTATAAAGGATGGCTTGTAATCAGAAAGAATGGTTGAAAATCGATTATCCTGCTTAGTTAAAATATCAGGGTATTGAGTGATGGCAGATTCCTGAATGATGCTGGTCAGGTTATTAATCTCACCAGTTTTGTGGGTACCTGATTCAGTTCCCACCATCGGGTTAATTCTTTTGGCTAAGTCTTCCCTTTTGTGCCGTATAAAATAATTTTGCCACCTGGCCAGTTCAGTATGCGAGAAAGATTGACGGTCATTTAACTCCTCAATGGATTCTGAAAAATCTTCTTCTGGTAAATCACTTGAAATTGCTTCTTTTTTGACATCGATAAGGTCGCTTTTGGTTAAAAGAAAGAGCTTAGTTTCTGCCGCCCACTTAACCATTTTCTTTTCGTATACGAGAAGAAATTCCTTGGTATTTTGAAATTCTCTGGTCAATTGTAATAATGCTTTAGTCTTCGCTTGAGCCTGTATTTTTTTGGTGGAATCATTGGCTATACCTTCCATGGATTCCACTTCCTGTGAAAGTATACTTTCGAGGTAGCGGTAAAGCAGAGTTTGGTCGTCATGCTGTTTGGTGACCACAGTGGCATACTCCATTCCTGACTTTCGGTACCTTTCGAGTGCATCGCGGTACTGTCCGAAAAATTCAACTCCTTCCTTGAAGAGGAAAAGAGTAATGAGCCCCAAAATGATGATTGAGGTAACTGCATTGCTGGCAAAAAATATTTTGATCCAGTGGTCTTTCCGTTGCGAGGAATTCATACAGGTATGATTACATGGGTGCCTGTAGAAACAGGTTCATATAGAAGCATGGATAAATCTTTAAATTGAGGTTCATGAAACAATGGAATGGATTTTACCATAATCGATTGTTTGTTATGTGACGGAATTGCGCCAATTCTGTAACAAAGGCATCTTTGAATCTTCATGAATCCTGATATCTGGGGAGTTCGATTGAAAAAGTGGTTCCTTTTCCCAATTTACTTTGAGCAAAGACCCGACCTCCATGCCCCTCGGCAACATGTTTTACAATGCTGAGTCCCAGTCCTGTTCCACCTTTCTCTCTTGATCGTCCCTTATCTACTACATAAAATCGTTCAAATATTCGTTCCAAGTCTTTTTGAGGGATGCCGTTTCCGTCATCCCGTACCGAGCAGATGATGGTTTTGTTATCCTTCGAAAGAGTAGTGGAAACCTCAACTATGGTAAAGCTACCAGCGTATTTAAAGGCATTATCAATCAAGTTGCCTATGGCTATTGCCATTTTAATGGCATCAAAAGGAAAGGCATCTTTTTCCTCAGCGAGTGAAAATTTTAACTTGGATGCATCTACATAAGGCTTTTCTTGGATGTATAAATCGATTCCCCGAATAACCTCACATAGTTTGTTATTAGTCGGTTGGAAGGCATCCACACTTCCCTCCAGTTCTGAAAGGCTGAGCAAATCATCTACAAGTGCCTGAAGTCGGAGGGAATTCTTATGAATTTTAGAAATGAAAGAGCTACGCCGGGCGGCTGGTAGAGTAGGGGATTCGACCAATGTTTCAGCAAACCCTTTAATCATGGTGACGGGAGTCCGAAGTTCATGCGATGCATTGGCCACAAAGTCTTTACGCAGGCGATCCGCCCGTTTTATTTCCGTGACTTCCCTAAATAATAAAAGGTAGACATCTTTTGATTCAGTGCGGATCGATGAAAGGAGGGCGATCGCAACTTCAAAGTCTTTGATTGTACCGTTTTTACGAAATGTAAATTCGGCTTTACCAGAGGTTAATCCTCTTCCTGATTGATCAATTAAGTCTAGAATTTCGAAAGAATCAATAAAGGCCTCAAGCCGACGACCTTGCATCCTTTGTCCCAGAGAAAAGTTTTTCTGAGCAGTGGAGTTTACGAAGGTAATTATATGATCCCGATTTAAGATTATTGCCCCGTCTAGCATACCTCCAAGGGTTTCATTAAAAGTATGTGTGGAACGATCGCTCTCCCTTTCTAGGTTGGCAATACGGTTGGCATTTTCATCCATTGCCTTTTGGTAAAGCTTCAGTGGGAATCCTTTGCTGAGCAATAAGGGTTTTTCAAGGAGAAGTGAGTTGCCCTCACGAATTGATGTAGCAATATCGAGTAACAATTGACGGCCGTACCGATGTTGTACCCAAAAGTACAAAGTAAGTACTCCCAGGACAAGGGATGAAATTTCAATCATGACAGGTGAGGGTTGTTTGGGGATGATCAATCGATCACCAGCTTGTATCCAACGCCACGGACCGTTTTGATCATTTCTCCTTTATCACCGAGCTTACCCCGTAAACGGCCGACATGGTTATCAACTGTGCGGGTCTCAATGTCGGAGTCATAATTCCAAACATTAACCAGTAGGTTTTCCCGGCTCTGTACCCGACCGATCCTTTCCATCATTAAGTGTAATAACCTGAATTCGGTATGGGTAAGGTCGACCAATTCATCATGAATGAAAACTTCGTGGCTTTCCGGATCAAGAACAATGCCTCCGCCTTCGAGTTTCCCGGTCATCGCGAGTTTTTTCTTGAGCGTCCTTGCTAAAATTGCTTTGGCTCGGGCGACTAGCTCTCGGTTGTCGAAAGGCTTGGTCAGGTAATCATCTGCCCCTCTTTCAAACCCCTTCACCCTTTCATCTGCATCACTGCGGGCAGTAAGAAAAAGGATGGGTATGTCTTTTAACTGTGAGTCTACTTTGAGCATGCTGCAAAGGCGTAACCCATCCAATTCGGGCATCATCACATCAAGGATAATAAGGTCGGGTTGAAAGTCTCTTGCCCGCCCAATTGCTTCCAAAGGGTTTGAAAGGGAGTTTGTTGTGAACCCCTCTTTCTGAAGTTGAAATTCTATCAGTTCACAAAGATCCGGTTCATCATCGATAACAAAGACTGAATACTGGTGGGAGGGGAAAGTGGATGATTCACTCATGGCATAAACTGGGGGAATAGTTATTGATCCTTATACTCTACACCCTAAATGTAACAACTTTGCGCCAAGCATCGAAAAGTTGTGTTATTTTATAATTTCCTGAAATTTTGAATAAATGAGTCAAAAAACAGACTAAAATTGAATTCTCGATTTGTTGCGTTCTTGTTGCACGGATTTATTCAAATACGGGAAGCAGTAGCGTAGATTAAACTTGTTCATATCGGACAGTTTGTTTGTTTCAGTTACCCAATTAAAAAGCTGCATCTCCAATCGGGATGCAGTTTTTTTTTGCACCCCTAAATTGATCGATTTCTAAGCAACTGCTTTAAAGGGAGAGTGTGAAAAATTCTGTTCCGAATTCCGACAAGAACTGATTGATTGGTTTAAGTTTTCAACTGCTTGGGCAGACCTAAGTTCTTTAACAAAACTTGAGTAACTCAAAAGTTCCAGCTTTCCATCCATTTGCTCAACGATACAGGTGTTTGATTCTACCCAGTCTCCACTGTTTAGGTAGCGGACATCTCCAATCATGCGGTCAGAGGCGACATGGATATGACCGCAAATCATTCCCTGGCATTGAAATTTCTTGGCCATTTCAGCAAGGCTTTCCTCATACCTTTGTACATGGTTTACGGCCCCCTTTACCTTAGCCTTTGCCCATGCACTCAGGGAAAAAGGTTTTTTGCCTCTTAGTTTGCGTAACCGATTGTAGACGCGGTTAAATCGTATGAGGTTGTCATACCCGATAGAACCTATTTTGGCGATCCACTTGCGTTTCGTTGAAAATGTATCAAAGCAGTCTCCATGAAGAACCAAGTATTTTCGATCAAGGCCTTGAAAAATGTAACGTTCACAGATGCTTATTTTTTCGAAAGCAAAGGGTAGAATGTTGCTAATGAAATCATCATGATTGCCACGCAGGTAAATCACTTTGGTTTTCCGCTTTTCAACCATTTTTAAAATGAGGCGTATGCAGCGGGTGTGTTCTTTTTTCCAACCTCCCCCTCGTTTTAAAGCCCAACCATCAATAAAATCTCCATTGAGTACCAAGGCTTTGCAACGAACATGAGCAAGAAAGTGATTGAGCTTTTTTATTCCCGTTTCCCGCATCCCCAGATGAGTATCGGAAAGGAAGATCGTTCTGTATTCGAGCTTGGTCTTATTTTGACGATTCATGCGGGTGCTTTTACATATTCGGTTGGTGAATTTTGTGGTCGAGAAAAACTTGGAGTCTCCATCGATGTCTCAACCAAGTCTCGATGAAACTTTGCCACGATTTTTTTCCAGTCTGCACATTTTGTGGATTCGCGGGCATTTCGGGACATAATTGCTTGGTTTATCCCTGAAAGCCCAAGTGCCTCATTTAAGTTTTGATAGAGTGAGCGCTCATCACCAAGGGTTGAAAGAAATCCATTTTTAGCATGTTCGATATATTCAGAAGGGGCAGCGTAGTTGTAGGCTAAGACAGGAAGACCCGAGGTAAGTGCCTCGGTCACCACATTTCCAAAAGTTTCAGTTGTACTGGGAAATACAAAAAGATCGGCAGAAGCATAGTGCTTTGAAAGTACGAGTTTATTAAGGCAGCCCGTAAAAATAATGCTTGGAAATTTACGGGATAGTCTTTCCTTTTCGGGCCCGTCTCCCACAATTATACCCACCTTTGCTTTTCCTTGCTCAATCATTTGTTCGAATAACTTGCAGGCAAGTTCGAGGTTCTTTTCAGCTGCAACCCTTGATACACATAAGAGTACTCGGTCTAACTCACCAGCTCCCCATTGTTTTCGAAGAAAGCCGGATCGTCTTTGTGGGGTAAAAAGTGCCCGGTCTACACCACGGCTTAGCATTCTTACATTTTCATATCCCTTTTTTTCCAGTTCTTCAATTATCCAGTCGGTAGGTGCGAAGGTAGCAAGGGTGCGGTTGTGAAACCAACGGAGGTAAGAATCGACAATTGGTTTAAGGAAAGAAATCTTGTAGTGCCTTAAATATAGGTCGAAATTTGTATGAAAACCGGAAACTACCGGAATGCCCATTTTATTGGCAACTCGCAGGGCTGAAAATCCCGCCGGCCCTTCGGTTGCGAGATAGATCACATCCGGACGTTGGGCTTCCCACCTCGCTCTCAATAACTTGGAGCAGGGTAGTCCAAACCTGAGTTGGGGGTAGTTGGGGATAGGGCGGGCCGGTAAATCCACTTCGCTCCATGGATCATCATCTTTTCCGGTGGATTCCCGTGCGGGTCGAAGCACTTCGACTTGCGAACCCTGCTCACATAACCCTCGAGCTAAGTGGGCTAGGGTGAAGGACACTCCATTGACTTCCGGAGGAAAGGTCTCGGTGAGTAAGCAGATTCTTAAAGCCTTACGAATTCCATCTTTCATAATACAAATTTAACGTTATCTCTTATCGATTTTTCATCTTAGAGGTAACAATTCCGCACCAAAAAAAGGGCCGCCTCCGAAGAGGCGACCCTTGTATAAAACAAACAAACTTGACCGTACTACTTGACTGGCACAAAGCCGGTGCTTGCTACGATCTTTTGACCAGGTGCGGTCAAGGCGAAGTCCAAGAACTTCTTGGCTGCACCAGTCGGTGCACCGTTGGTGAAGCAGTTTAACCCGCGGGCCAACTTGTAGGAACCATCATTGGCGGTTGTTGCGGATGGAAGAACGCCATCTACCGCAATCACCTTGATTCCCTTGGCACCAACATAGGCCAATCCAACATAACCAATGCCGTTAGGATTATTGGCTACTTCGGTAGCGATTTGCTCGTTACCAGCCATCTTCTGTGTGGCGGAACCGTAGTCACGCTTGGCCATAGCAAACTTTTGGAAGAATGCATAGGTTCCAGAGGATGTATTACGGGTATACCCGGAGATACCTCCGCTTTTTCCTCCCACTGCACTCCAGTTGGTTACATCACCAGTGAAGATACGCTCGATGTCTTTGAGGGACAGTTTGGATAGTGGGTTGGATGCGTTAACGATCACGGCCACGGCGTCGTTAGCAACCACAGTCTTGACCAAACGTACGCCATTGGAACCAGCTGCTGCCTTTTCCTTGCCTTTGAGCTCGCGGCTGGACATTCCGATGTGGGCAGTACCGTCAATAATTGCGGCAATACCGGTGGAAGATCCTTCCGCTGCGATTTCAAACTTGGAGCCGGGGTTCTTATTTTCATAAGCTTCCGCAATTTTGGGGATCATTTTCGCACCCAGGGTATCGGAACCCTTGATTATGAGCTTGTCCTGAGCAAAACCGGGAAGAGCGATAGCGAGTGCGGCAGTGGCAATCGAAAGTATTTTCGTGTATTTCATTTAATATAATTAATTTTGATTTATGTTCGGTGGTTAATTCCGGTGTTTAGAAAAGGAATTGCACGCGGGCACGTAAACCATCCGCGTTTGCAGATCCTAACGCTACGGTTTCGTCGGTGATTTTATTCATTTCGTAACCAAGCATGAATTTTGCATCGTGTCCGTTGAAGAGATAATTTACGCCAATGTAGTTTTGTTCCACCTTGGCAACATCTTTAAAATCACTAGTACCAAAATTTGCTCTGCGTACGATTTGGTCAGCTCCAACTTCACCGTTATCATTTTCAACTTTAGAATAGCGGTATACTAGTTCCCATGCTCCAGCAGGTGCATTATTGATAGCATATGAAGCTTGTATTGAGTAGCCGTCATGCTCGTGGTCAACACCGGAAACATCACCAAACATGTACTCAGCTTCTAAGTTAAATGGGCCGGTTCCAATGCCCCCGAAAATATTGTATGCAGTGATATCATCAGCAGTAGCATAATTTCCACCCTCTTCACCTGCACCCATTACTCCAGCAGCAATTCCGAAGAATTTTCTCATATCACTTTCGTAATCTGCGTAAGTTAATCTTCCGAAGTAAGATAACTCATTTTTGTCATAACCATACTCACCGTCTTTGAGGTTTCCATCTTTAGAAGCATGATTTTGACCGGAGTTAACCACTGCAAGATCGTACGAGAAAAAATCAGATAATTTTCCTTTAGCAAAAAGTCCGGTGTGACGAGCGTTAAACTTAAGCTGCTCAGCAAACTGACGATTAACTGGAGAGCGCTCGATAGCCTTGAGCTTAGACGAAGAAGTAGTCTCCTCCATACCGAAGGGAACTTTCTTTTGACCAAGTTCTAACTTCAATGAATCGGAGTGCTTGTACCAGACAGACGCACCATCAATGAAAACTGTATTGTCCGAGTTAACTGAAGCACCGAAATCCATTACAACATCACCACCCCAATTGTCACCTGCTTTGGCGTGACCACCTAAAAATAGACGACGGAAATAAAAATGATTTCTGTTTTCACCACCTACTTCTTCTGACTCAATCCCATCCCACTGTCCTTGGATGCGACCGGAGAACTTGAGTTCGGTGACTTTCTTGCTTTTGGGTTTAACTTGAGCATCGCCAGTAAAGGCAAAGCCTGCAGCCAAAACGGCACATAGGGTATAACTAAGAGTTTTCATAATATTTGAGGTTTAGATTTAGTTAGTTTTGTTTTTTTTGATTTGTACCCAAAGGTTTGGGCACATTTCGAGGATACGGGATGTTTGCACCGAAATTCCCAGTGCTTTGTAACTTTTTTGCAACGAAGCGGTGTGCCGTAAACAACTGCATTGCCTTGTCTGTTTAAGCATTTTATGTTTAGCCAATTAACTAAATATGGCTACTCCTGATCATCTATTTAAAGCCCTGTCCGATCGCAACCGCTTTCGGGTAGTTGCGGCTCTGTTGCAAAGCAAAGAACTTTGTGCCTGCCAAATCCATGAGTGGCTCGGGGTAACCGGTGCTACTGCATCCAAGCACATGGGCATCCTTGTCGCATCCGGATTGGTGCTCAGTCGAAAGGATGGACGTTGGGTACATTACCGGATCAATCGAGGACAAGCTAATCTCCGTCCTCTTATGAATTGGATTCGCAATCAGGTGAAGGCAGACCGCAGCCTGCTGGAGGATCTGAAGAAGCTTAATTCTGTGACCGCCTGTCCGCCGGTGGAGCTGCGTAAGCGCCAGCGGGAAGCTGCCTCGACCTGTTGCTAATCACTCTTTTCAAAAACCTTATCAAAAACGTATGAATGAGAAATTAAAATTACTTTTCCTGTGCACGGGCAACTCCTGCCGTAGTCAAATGGCCGAGGGGTGGACCCGTCACCTCAAGGGCGATCAAATCGAAGCCTATTCTGCGGGGATTGAGACGCACGGGCTTAACCCGCATATGGTCACGGTGATGGCGGAAGCGGGGGTGGATGTCAAATCGCAGAAGTCGGAAAACATACGGGACTTTGCCGATACCCAGCTCGATGTGGTGGTCACGGTATGCGGGCATGCCCATGAGACCTGTCCCGTATTTCCAGCCAACTGCAAGGTAGTGCATGTGGGTTTTTCTGATCCTCCCAAGATGGCAAAGGAACTTGCAGAAAGTGGAGCCTCAGAGGAAGAACAGCTGGAGTGCTACCGCAAGGTGCGCGACGAGATCAGGGCATTTGTGGAAACCCTTCCAGGGTCTCTGGACAACCAGTAAAGGAGAGGCATTAAAATATGAGTGAGACAGAACCAGTCAATCAACCCAAACCTGCCCAATATATCGCAGAATTTCTAGGCACTGCCTTTCTTTTTTGTGCCGTGGTTGGATCGGGTATTATGGGTGCGGAGTTAAGCATGGGAAATGATGCGATTGCCCTGCTCGGAAATACCTTCGCCACCGTCTTTGCCCTCTATTTTTTGATTACGGTGTTTATGGAGCACAGCACCCATTTTAACCCGGCGGTTTCGTTGGTGATGCGTTTGCGTGGGGAAATCTCCTCCGCCACCCTGATTAAATTTTCGGTTCTCCAAATTGGAGGTGCTATCCTTGGGGTCATCCTGGCCAACTACATTTTTGGAATCGAGCCTCTTCAGTTTTCTGACAAAGATCGCTCGGGTACCTTCAAGTTTGTCAGCGAGATCTTCGCCACTTTTGGGTTGATTCTGGTCATCCTTCTTTCCTCTAAAGAGAAAGTTGCCATGACCGTAGCTGCATACATTGGGGGAGCTTACTGGTTTACTTCATCTACCTCTTTTGCCAATCCCGCTGGAACCATAGGCCGGTCCTTTTCCAACACCTTTGCCGGAATATCTCCGAGCGATATTTTACATTTTTGCATCGCTCAGGTAATCGGTGCCTTTCTTGCCTATACCTTGCATAAGAATTTTTTCGAAAATCGGTAAATGCCCGTATCGGATACAAAGTTGGAAAAGGGTGAGTGTTCCTTTTCCCGGGGGAAGTATTTAAAGGATGTATTTCTTTGTTCCCTAGTTGCCTTTGGT
>Ga0209601_1001643_pt1 | contig 15047 bp, 15 predicted proteins | sample COGITO_mtgs_1104_4_FD_184796 | JGI IMG/M metagenome (GOLD analysis project Ga0209601, IMG submission 184796) | Pelagic marine microbial communities from North Sea - COGITO_mtgs_110426 (SPAdes) (version 2) | ecosystem: Environmental > Aquatic > Marine > Epipelagic ...
TACTGTGCATCCGATTCCTGGTCCACTGCGGAGCCAATCGCAGCGAAGAGCGAAGCGTACATAAAAAATCCCGCAACGAAATAAATCAACGAAGCAAAAATCATCAAGGGCCAATTCACATCAAGCAAAAAACCCAACGAATCGTTCGATGCGATCCACGTCTCAAAATCCAATTCCAGTCCTTCATTGGACGCCGCTGTCAATAGGCCTGAAGCCTCAAGTGAGATGCCGCCAACCTGAAATACAATGTATCCAAGCAACGTCAAGGCCAGGACTTGAGTCACTCCAACCAAGCCAATTCCAATGATCTTGCCCGCCATCAATTCAATCGGCTTTACCACGCTGATGACCACCTCCACAATTCGATTGGCTTTTTCCTCAATGACACCCCGCATCACATGCATGCCATAGACCATGATCTGGATGAACATGAAAAAGCTGAATATGAAACCAATCAACGTGCGCCCTGTCGCGTTCCCATCCTTGGTCACCACATCTTCTCCAACCAAACGCACGTTGGTCTTGAGTCGCTTGTACGCTTCGTAATTCAGCGCCAATTCTTCCTTTACCTTAAACCGTTCGATGGCCGACGAAAGATCATTCTCCACAGCACTTTCCGTGCTCAAAGCCGGCGATTTATCGTAGAAGTATTTCGCTGTTTGATGTTGTAGAATTCCGTCGTCGAACAGCACCATAAGCGTGTAATCTGACGCCAAAAAATCATCATCTGAAAGGGCCTCCTCGGCGAAACGGTACTCCAAATGACTTCGCTCTGGGAAACAATCCGGACAGGCAGGAACCCATGCTTCACGGGCTTCATCCCAATAACTGATGAGTCCAGATAAATCTGCCACCAAAACTTTGTTCTCCTCCATTTGTGCCCGCTCCATCCACACGCCAAAACCTACCAATATCGCCATGAGAATGGGGACGAGCAGCGTTCCAAGGATGAAGGCTCTGCGCCTCACCCGGGTGTACCATTCACGAAAAATAATGAGCCTCAACCGATTCATGATTCGTCCGTTCCTTGATGTTCAACAGCCTGGATGAATATTTCTCGCATTCCTGGCTGCCAAAGCGCACACGATGTGAGCTTCACTTGTCCTGAAATCCAATGCAGCCATTCGGCTTGATCCGTCCCATCTCGCAAGCGCAACAAAGCACGGCGCTCGCCGGTAACGGTGGCCTCCTCCTCGATGCGAATCAGTTCGGCACTCGCTCCCAACGCCACGGTAAATTCCATCACTGTATCTCGAAAGGTCACCTCCACACGCCCATCCCTCGCCGCCTCGCGCAATTCTGGGACCGCGCCATGCAGCACGAGTTTGCCGTGATTCAACAACGCCACTTCATCGCACATCTCTTCGACGCTGCCCATATCGTGGGTGGACAATAAAATCGTTGTGTTTCCTTGGGCCTTTAAATCTGCGATGACATCACGCACGCGTTGAGCATTGATGGGATCAAACCCACTCAAAGGCTCATCCAAAATCAAAAGCCTCGGTTCATGCAATACGGAAAGGATGAACTGGATTTTCTGCGCCATTCCTTTGGAAACTTCGCTCACCTCTTTATTCCACCAACCATCTACTTCCAAGCGTTCAAACCAATGCCGAAGCTTTGAACGCGCATCTGTTTTATTCATTCCCCTCAATTGCGCGAAATACATTGCCTGCTCACCCACTCGCATGGATTTGTAGAGGCCTCGCTCCTCGGGTAAATACCCAATGGACTTCAAGTGCTCCCGACTTATGGGTTCACCAAAGAAGGAAATCGAACCTCGATCGGGTGCGGTGATGCCATTGAGCATCCGAAGCAACGTTGTTTTGCCTGCGCCATTCGGGCCAAGCAGTCCAAAAACACCTCTTTGTGGCACCTGAAATCCAACTCCATCCAATGCGCACTGGGCACCAAAGGACTTTTCGATGTCAGCAATATTTAATGCTGGTAAATCGCGCATGGCACCAAATTAACCATCAAGTGAACATGTCCCGAACTTTATCAAAAAAGCCTTTCTCCTGATGATTCGCATCGGGTTGAAAGTTCTCGGATCCGCGAAGCTTTTCCAGCAATTCACGTTCCGCTTCTGTCAGATTCTTGGGTGTCCAGACATTGATATTCACCAACAAGTCCCCACTTCCATAGCTGTCAACCGCAGGTATTCCTTTGCCTCGCAAGCGAACAATGCGTCCGCTTTGGGTCCCTGCATCAATGGTAATCTTCGCTTTACTACCGACCAAAGGCACCTCCGCCTGTGCACCGAGCGCCGCATCGGTAAAAGGGATGTACAGGTCGTAATGAAGGTTTTTGCCGTTGCGCTGAAGGGTTTCATGGGGAATCGCTTCAATCACAACCAATAAATCCCCAGGTACACCGCCCATCGGAGCGCCATTTCCTTCGCCTCGAACACTCAACTGCATCCCGTCCTCGACTCCCGCCGGAATTTCAATGGAGACCACTGCTTCCTTCCGAACCATTCCCCATTCATCCGAACCGGATGGACGTTTCTTCACTGATTGACCGCTGCCCTGACATTGAGGGCATGTTGAAGCGGTTTGCATTTGTCCCAAAATCGTGTTCTGCACGCGCCGAACCTGGCCCGTCCCTCCGCATGTTTGACAATCGCTGTATTCGGCGCCTTCCGCTTGAACCTGCTTAAATACCTTAACCTTCTTCTCCACGCCTTCGGCAATTTCCTCGAGGGTCAATTTTACTTTGATTCGGAGGTTGGATCCTTTCATGCGACGGCGTCGACCACCTCCGCCTCCACGGGCTCCTCCTGCTCCTCCAAATGCCCCTCCAAAAATGTCGCCAAACTGACTAAATATGTCGTCCATATCCATCCCCCCGAAGCCCGCACCTCCGGGTCCACCCCGCATTCCTTCATGACCAAACCGATCGTATTGAGCGCGCTTTTGGTCGTCCTGGAGTACCTCATAGGCCTCGGCTGCTTCCTTGAACTTTTCTTCGGCCTTTTCGTCACCTGGATTCTTATCCGGGTGGTGCTTTAGGGCTAACTTTCGATAAGCCTTCTTGATGTCCGAACCGGAGGATTTCCGGTCAACGCCCAAGATTTCGTAATAGTCGCGCTTCGCCATATCAATCTCTTAATCAATCTCTTATTCTCCGACGACCACTTTCGCATAGCGAATAACGGTGTCGTTTAATTTATATCCTGACTCCACCACATCCACCACTTTTCCAGAGAGTTCAGGAGCAGGTATGCGCGTGATCGCCTCGTGGAGGTCAACATCGAATGCATCTCCCACTTTGACTCCCATCTGTTCCACCCCTTGGGACTTGAGCGTTTGCTGAAGCTTGGTGTAGATCAATTGCTGCCCTTCCTTCAAGCCTGCCATGTCTTGTGATTCAGCCGCTGCTTCAGCCCGCGCGAAATCATCCACAATCGGGAGCATTTTCTCCAAGACATCCTTGGAAGCATTCCGAATCAAGTCCACCCGCTCGCGCATCGTGCGCTTTCGAAAATTATCAAACTCGGCATACAGCCTCATGTACCGGTCCTGCCAATCCGTCTGTTCCTCTGTGGATTCAGACGCAGGTGTGTCAGCCGCCGTGTCAGCCTCGTCGCTGCCCTCCCGCTCATCGCTGCTTGCATTTTCTTCAGCAGAATTTTGCTCCGTTTCGGAAGTTGGTGCATTGACCGGGGCTTCTTCTGTGGCATTGGCTGCCGCTTCGTCCACTTTTGACGTATTCATATCCATGGTTTATCTCGTGATTTTCCCTTTCATAGTCAAATCCGATGCCAAGACCCCGAATGCCGACATCCTGTCAGGTAGAGTGGTTCCATTCAGAAGGACGCGACGTGTTCATCGATTTTGCGGTGCAACTCAAAACCGCGCAAATTCTTCGCTACGATCACACCGTTTTCATCCACGAGAAAGCTCATCGGTATGGAATTTACTCCGTACAATCCGGCAGCTTCACTTTGCCATCGTTTCAAGTCCGATACGTGCCATTTCCAGGACAGATCATCCTGTTTGATTGCTGATTCCCAGCGACCAACATCGCTATCCAACGAAACACTGAACACCTCGAAGCCATCGGCATTTTTGAACTTCGCTTTTTGGTATTTCTTGTAGGCGTTGACCACGTTGGGATTTTCCCTTCGGCACGGCCCGCACCAAGATGCCCAGAAATCAATGAGCACCAGGCTGCCTTTCAATTCGCTCAGTTTCATCGTCTTCCCCTTGGGATTTGAGAGTGCAATCTCAGGCGCCGTATCCCCAATACCTGTTCCGACGCGTTCTGTGGGAACAACCCGTTCAATGCCATCGGCACCGTTAACGGGCGCGTTATTCGAAGGGGTAGAGAACCATAGTGCCGCACCAAGAGCGACCACTCCAGCAAGTGTTTTTAAAATCATGAAGGCAATTTAGGCATTCAATCGACCCGTTCGATGCTCGCCCCCAATGCTTTTAACCTTCCTTCTATGTCTTGATACCCCCGGTCGATCTGACCGATGTTGTGAATAATCGACTGACCCTCCGCCGAAAGAGCAGCAATCAGCAAGGAAACCCCTGCCCGAATGTCCGGAGAAGTCATCGTTACGCCGCGCAGTGGACTTTGTCGGTTTAACCCAATTACAGTAGCGCGGTGCGGGTCACACAAGATTATTTGCGCACCCATGTCAATCAGTTTGTCTGTAAAAAACAGGCGGCTCTCAAACATTTTTTGATGAACCAGCACACTGCCGTTAGCCTGCGTTGCGGTTACCAATACGATGGACAATAAATCCGGTGTAAAGCCTGGCCAAGGTGCATCTGAAACGGTGAGGATGGAGCCATCAATGAAGGTGTCGATTTCGTAGGTCTCTTGGGCAGGAACGTAAATATCATCGCCCCGTCGTTCCAACTGGATGCCCAATCGGCGAAAGATCTTGGGAATGACTCCCAGCTCGTCGTAGGCTACATCTTTGATGGTGATCTCACTTTGCGTCATGGCCGCCAGACCGATGAAGCTTCCAATCTCAATCATATCTGGAAGGCAACGGTGTTCGGTACCGCCCAGCGAATCCACCCCTTCAATGGTGAGAAGGTTGGAACCGATGCCACTGATTTTCCCACCCATCCGATTGATCATTTTGCAAAGCTGCTGGAGATAGGGCTCACATGCCGCGTTGTATATGGTCGTGACACCGTCTGCCATGCACGCAGCCATGACAATGTTGGCAGTGCCAGTCACCGAAGCCTCATCCAATAACATATCCGTGCCCTTCAATCCGCCATCTGTGGTGGCTTCGAAAAAACCGGTTTTGGCGTCGTACGTGAACGTAGCGCCCAGCGCCTCGAACCCGATGAAATGCGTGTCCATTCGGCGGCGGCCAATTTTATCTCCCCCCGGCTTGGGCAACGCCCCGATACCGAATCGAGACAACAGGGGTCCCAAAATCATCGTTGAGCCCCGAAGCGACCCCCCTTTTTGTCGGAATTCTTCCGTTTTGAAATAATCCAAATTGACATCGTCCGCCTGAAAAACGAACGTGCCCGGGCCTTTTCGCTGGGTCTTTACTCCCATGCTCGCCAACAAATCGATGAGCTTATTCACATCTACGATGTCCGGCAAATTGGAAATGGTTACTCGCTCAGGGGTGAGCAAAACGGCACACAAAATTTGTAGCGCCTCGTTTTTTGCCCCTTGCGGAACGACTTCACCGGACAATCTTTTCCCTCCCTCAATGATAAAACTGGACATGGCTCCTTTTTCGCTGATTCAGTGACACGCGGTGCTCCTCGAGCCTGAGTTCATTCCTCTTCCGCAATGTCTATTCGAATTAACGGCGCAACACCGAGACAGCGTGTGTCACGCTGAAAACTTTTCAACCCTTGAAATTGGACTTCCGCCCTTTGAATTTAATTAGCGCTTGCGCTTCTTGCTGCGATGGCGATCCAGGGCATCGCTGGTTTTTCGCTTGCTTTTGAGCACCTCTGCTGAACTCACCAACACGGCCTCTTCTGGCAAAATCAAAGCCCCTTCGCTCATCTCCTTCATCTTCTCGCGGATGAGGCTATTCTCTACTGCACCCTTATTCCACGTCAGGTAATGGCGCTTCATCAAATTCGCAATGGTCACGATAAGTGCCGCCTTTTCCTCCCCTTCCTCGTAGGTCTTGGCCTTCTCAATCAGGTCCAACGTCAATTGACCATAATGCCCCAACCGCGATGTCGCTTCTGGGTAATTTAAGCGGTTTGGTGCTTCGTCTCGGCTCTCACGAGTCGGTCGTTCACACGGACAGTCAACATCCAGCTCATAATTGGCCATGAGGTACAATTGACCCCACAATTTCTTCTGCACTTCCTCGGCATCGCCTTCTTGCGGGACCACTGAACCCATCACACTCACGATGGCATTTGCACACTTATTGCGCTCCTCGCGATCTGCAATGGACTTTAAATGATCCACCATTTCTTGAATCGTTCGGCCGTATTCAGGAATGATTAAGTCCGAGCGCGAGCTGTTGTACGTCATTTCCACTACCATGGCATCAAAGGTACACAAAGCGACTCAGTTCTGTACCACGAATTCAAGAGTGTCGGGGGACAGCCGTTGGTCGTGGCAATGAGATCCAATGTCTTTCCAAAAGGAAGCAAAGTCCGCCTTCATATCTGCGTATCCTGCCAACCTCGCTGCTTCAAATAGATGCTTTAACGGTGTCTCCACTCCAAACCGCTTGGTCAATCGGTGGTCCATAGCTCGACAAACCTCCATCATCCCCATTTCCGACCCATACCCTACCAACCAATCATGCTCCACCATGGCTTCAAAGAACCGTTGGCTTCGCGTGGGCATTTCAGCCACACGGGTCTGCAGCGAGGCCTCGGCCCGACGTGCGAACAATTCGATGGACTCTTGTCCTGTGATGGATTGAAAATTGCTCGAAAGAAAGTAATCGTATAGCAAGTCAACTCCGACAGCTGAAAATCGGCCCAGCATCGGCCGAAGTTGAGCGCGGGCTTTGAGCGCGATGGGATGATGGTCGGCAAATGAATCAATCTGTCGGTGCAACCGAATGCCGTGAGCTACCCTTGGAGGATACCCTACGTAGTCACGGCCCTTGATCGCATCCCCGATAAAATTTCCCAGCAGGACATCGGAATCGTTTCCGCTCAAAACCAAATGCGCTAGGTAATTCATGATGCAAACATCGAAAATTCAGGTCGGGCGTGAATATTTTTCATGGTTTACTTTGTCTCACGCGATGTCTTGCGTAATTTTGCCCACCGCTTCATGCTGCAGAAGAGAACGTTCTTCCGAGTATGGTGGACAAGCGAGAATAGCTCAGTTGGTAGAGCACAACCTTGCCAAGGTTGGGGTCGCGAGTTCGAGTCTCGTTTCTCGCTCAATAGAAAGCCTTCCAGTGCGGGAGGCTTTTTCTTTTATCCGGAGCTGCCTCAACAGCGTATGATTCAATCCAAAACCTGCAGTACCATGCATGCAAAAATCACCACCGACCGCGGCACCATGACCGTGGAATTTTTTGAGAACGACGCGCCAAAAACGGTCGCTAATTTTGTCAAACTGGCTAAAGAAGGTTTCTACAATGGCCTCAAATTTCACCGGGTTATTCCTGGGTTTGTCGCTCAAGGAGGCTGTCCAGACGGCATTGGAAGTGGCGGACCAGGCTATTCGATTGACTGTGAGTTGGATGGCGAAAATCAATACCACGATCTGGGCGTGTTGTCCATGGCACATGCCGGGCGCAACACCGGTGGATCGCAATTCTTCTTGGTGCACAGCCGGGATTCAACGGCTCATCTCGACCGCAACCACACGTGCTTTGGCAAGGTGACAGAGGGGGTAGACATCGTCACTCAAATCAAAGAAGGAGACACATTTTCCGTCGAAGTCGTCGAAGACTGAGCACGAAGTTTAGCGAGCATCAAGGCGGCTTCTGAGCCGCCTTTTTTGTTGCAAGCACATTGCTTGGTTCACGAACTTGCGATCGTGTTTTATTTGGTGAGGGATGAGCAACAGTAAAACGAACTTGGAAAATTCAGAAAACATCGCAGTCGAGCAGCCAGGACTAGAACGTTTGGTTCATCCAATCCGCAAGCTATCCATTATCACGATGGGAGGATTCTACTTTTTTGTTGGTTGGCAGCACCTGGAGGCACCGGAATTTTTCTTGCAGATCTTCCCCCCGTTTTTGCCGCTTGCTGAAGAGACCGTTTTCCTCTCTGGCATCTGGGAAATGGGCATCGGCTTATTCCTCTTGATTCCCAAAACACGCAGAATCGCCGGAGCGGCAGCCGTTCTTCTGTTGATCTTGGTCTTTCCCGCAAACCTCTACATGTACTTTGATCCTGTACCTCAGAAGTTCCTGGGCTTCTCAAAAATGGACGCACTTATTCGATTGTTCTTTCAAATTCCGCTCATAATTATCGCCATTTGGCATATGAAACCTCAGGCTTCAACGACATTCGGGGTCGTGTGCTCGGCACTCTTTTTTCCGACCATCATCTATTTCTTGACCCTTTGAGCGGGAAGCAGGTGGCCTAGCCATTCAGCGTGAGTAAAGCGAGCAGAATCCGAAGAAACACCAAGCAGACGGTTTCAGGTGCGTCGGTCATCGTCCTGCCTCCAAAAAATGCATCTTTGTGGCATGAGAAGCATGAAGCTGCCCGATTTTGTTCTCGTAGGATTTGCTGTCATTTTCATGGTGTTTTTTTATGGAAAGGTGCTTTGGTCTCCCAATGATTCGATGTTCTCGCATTCAGGTGATGGCATCAAGAATTACTTCACCTATGCCTATCACATTGCGCACAACAGCAACGCGACCAATTTTGATGGAATGAATTATCCGTTTGGAGAATCCTATCTCTATACCGATTGTCATCCTGTCTTTGCCTATGCTTTTCGCGCCATATCGCACGTTGTTCCAATCGTTCAAACTCATTCCGTAGGACTATTGAATGGGGTGCTGCTTCTATCGATGTTTTTGACATTTCTCTTTATGCATCTTTTGTTGCTTGAATTAAAATTCCTTCGGTGGTTCAGTGTGTTGTTTAGCATTACGATTGCGGTGCTTTCCCCCCAGTTATTTCGCCTCGACGGACATTTAGCTCTATCCTACAGTGTGGCGATTCCTCTTTCATGGTGGCTGCTTTTAAGGTGCCTTCGGGCAGGACAGAACAAGGTTCAACAGGCACGTAGCATCGCTATCATGATGCTGAACAATTTGTTCTGGTTATTCATCCATGCGTATCTCGGAGTCATTGTGCTTTCATTCCTTTTGTGCATGGTATTCTTGAACTTTTTACCCCATAGAAAAACGGGCCAACAAAGGTGGCATCACGCTGGGCTGCTGCTCACGATATGCGCACCCATTGCGCTATTCTTGATTCACGAAAACACAATTGACCTGCACGAAAACCGCACTGACAACCCGTCGGGATTTTTCCTTCACAATGCCGAATTGGATGATGTTTTTATTCCGCACGACAGGCCTTTTCGACCCTTTTTTGATCAACTGACGGGCAATATCATCAAGCAAAAATGGGAAGCCCGCGGCTACGTTGGGCTGGCCAACTCCCTGCTTTTCTTGATCGGCCTGCTCACCGCTTTGATCGCTCTCTTTCGAAAAAAACTCCGACCCCATCTTTGGGATTTTTTTGATCATGGCTTGGTGAACGTGGCCTTGCTGGCTTCCATTTTGGTGCTCTTGTTCGCATTGGCCATCCCCTTTCGGCAATTTCCTGATCTCTTGGAGATGGTTCCCGTTTTGAAACAATTCAGAGCCACCGGAAGGTTTGTTTGGCCCTTTTATTTCGCCTTCTCGGTGTTTTCCGGCTATGTTTTCCAGCGACTCACTTTGATCCTGCTCAATCGAAGTCGGTTTGCGGGCGTTTCATTCATCGCGCTTGTATTTCTCGTAACCTTCGCTGAAGGTGCGGTGGGTCACCACCACATGTCCCATCGAATTTCATCTCAAAAAAATGTTTTTCTCCCGGAGCACCTGAGCCCAGGTTTCCAAGCTTTGTTGGACCAAATTGATTCGGAACAATACCAGGCCATTATCAGCTTTCCCTTCTTTTACAATGGCTCTGAAAGTTTTAGCCGACCACGTGATGAACTTGCGGTCACGAATTCTTTGATCGTAGCTTACCACACCGGACTACCCTGTGTCTCGACCAACTTGACACGGACGTCGGTAGACGAGAGTAAAAAAATTGTCCAATTCCTCAGCCCCGGCTACTACCCCAAAAACATCCAGGCTGACTTAACCGATAATCGGCCCTTTTTGGTCGTGAAAACTGGGACGAATTTTACAACGTACGAAAAAGCCATCATAGAAAAAGCAGAGCCCATTGATTTTGCGGATGGACTCGGAATCATGAGGTTATCAAAAGAAGCGCTCTTCGAAAATGAAGGCCCGGTGATCTGGGCTCGGTTTGAAGCCGACTCATCACAGCTGAACCAGCGGAACGGTTACTTTCTTTCCGATACCTGTTCTGTGCTTTACCACGATGGATTTGAGAACCAAGACAGTCCGCTTCCCTTCGCGGGAAATGGAGGGTATCACGGCTTGAAGAAGGGTGAAAACAAGCTCGCTATTTTTGCTGCCAACACTTTTTTAAAAGACCGTGACTACGACGTAAGCATTTGGATGCACAATGGAGAAAAAGATGCCTTGAACCTTTGGTTCAGGTTCTTGATTGAAGAGTATGATGCGCCCTCAAATCAATGGTTCCGCACCCCTTTTTTTCCAGAGTTTTCTGAGGTCATTTATGGCGATTGGTCCCTGGTCGAGGGAAGTTTTCGCGTTCACGACCCGGCAAATGTGGTCCAAATCGTCACCCGAGGAAAGGCCAACTCCAAAGCGACGTTCAATGCCGATGAACTCTTGATCAAAGACAAAGGTGTTAAAGTCTTCAAGCTTCTTGACGACGAGCAGACTTTATTCTACAACAACCATCGCATTCAGTCACCTCGATGAATACATGCCGCAGCTAACGCTTGCTGTTCTAAGACCTGCTTCTTGCGTTCAATCCTTGCGGACCCAGATGCAGTTTTTGAGAAGGCCTCGGAGCATCCGCAGTATTGGTTGCAATCGGAACTTATCAATTGATTGATGCCGCACAAGCTGAAGAATTCGATTCCTTCATCGCAGGGAGAATGACGGGAAGCGGACTCTTGATCGCAAGCGGTTTATTGATTTACCGGTTCGTTCGAAAAAAAGAGACCTCAAAAAAAAGTTGAAGCATCCGAACGTAGATTGGAAACCTTACAAAGGAAAGGTGGAGGTCATCGAGGACTGATCCTCGAGCAAAGACATGAGAAAAGCGGCTTCGGGCCGCTTTTTTTTTGTGACCAACGGAGGAGGCGGTACATTGAGCCTCATGTACACATTCACTCGGTTTGAATTCGCCAACAGTTGGCTGCTTGTTCCATTGCTATTTGCGCTAGTTGCCTCCGGATGTTCCGTCCAAAAGCGAACTCTGATGTCTGGATTCCATGTGGAACACCGGGGAAAGGACGTGCACAACCCCCCGGCAAATTGGCAACCTGAACAGCGTACCTGGACGACTGAGCCGGACTCGGATGCCTATGCCGCATCAGAGGGCGCGGTTCCAGCGTTGACTAAGCGAGAAGCTGCACCGTTTTTACCTAGCAGTTTGGAAGCTGTAACTCCTAGACCACCGAGTTCAACGCATTCGTTATTGCCCCCTGAGGAGGCTATTAAGGTGGCGCCGATTGCACATCCAAATACCGTAGCAGAATCCGAAATAACAGGAGTAGTGTCTCCCGAATTCACGCCGCTGGAACAAGACAAATGGCGTCGCCGCGCAATCTTACGTGGGATAATTTCCCTTACTGGTGCAGCGCTAGCATTCATCTGGGCTGTCGCTGAATCATGGGGGGTCCCCATAATTTTCGGCATGCTCTTTCTCCTTTCGGCGATAAAATGGTTTGTTCTCCCCTCCAAACCGGAGCGATTACGCCAATGGCGCGATGAAAAAACCGAGGCCCGTGAAAATCGCTCGCCAAAATCAATCCTGATCCGCACCTTGAAGTGGCTACTGGCCATTCCCATCGCCATCGGATTGATCATTGGCGTATTGTTATCCTTTTCATCAGGCCTTTAGATTGCGTTGTATCCAATAGCCACTAAATCCGGGAGCGCGCGGCTCGATAATCAAATCGAAGAGACTAAGTCGGAAATCGACCAATTGAAACGGACTGACTCTGGAATACAAGCCTTGGGGCAGCAGCCCAACGTAAAGCAGAAGACATGGCACGTCGTGGCTATTTCGATCACGTCGATCCCGAAGGCTATGGGATGAATTACTTCATTGCCCAAGCTGGCTATGAACTTCATCCGCTGTGCCTGCAAGATCGTTCGGACAATTTTTGGGAGTCCATCGCTGCGGGATCCGACTCCCCGACTGAATCAATCATCCAATTGATCAATGACGGAGTTAATTCCACCGATTTAACCTACGCGGGCCATCGCGTGCATCTACTTGGAATGAGCGATAATTATGCGAATTGCGAAGACATTGGAATCGGTTTTGCACGCAATCCGAATTCCCGTTATCGATATTATTGCGTGGTCTTGATTGCAAAGCACACCTTAAGATAGATTCCGAAGAAACAACAGGTAGACGGGTTCGGGCGCATCGGTCATCGTCCTACCCCGAAAAAATACATCTTTGTGGCACGAGAAGGTCATACACCGAATTGTTCGCATGCAACCTTCGCGAAGGCAGACTCGATCAGAGGTTGTTGGCCCGGTATTCAAAAAAATGATCGGAAGTCAACGGAAAAGCGCTACATTAATCCAAATCAATCTTACGTCATGTTCAAATCAATCTTCCTTGCCGTCCCGCTGGCGCTGGTATTCATGATCAACCCCTCGGAAGCACCGGTGACCGATGCCGATATCTGCTTGAAGGTGCGGGGCAACGGCAAATCCCTGGTCAAACTGAGGGTCGGTCCCAACGACCATTCCGGCGCTTGTTGCCAGGGGGTGTCGTCCACGTCCACCGCGACGGTCTGTGGCAAGTCGGGCTACAACGTGTACGATTCCGATACCAAGCGCCTGCTGTTTACCCTTTCCAGCAGTAATGAGGGCGGCACCATCGATTTGCGCAACTATTACTGATTGGCCCCGAAGTGGTGATTTCAGGCACGCAAGAATCGGGGGATGCATTGAGAAAGGTTTCCCCAGGGTATATCCGATTGAGCACTAAAACAACGTGGGACTCGACGGACCCAATGGCCTCTTTCTATTCATCAAACGATTGAATATTTACTTAACAACTTCAATCTTAAACTCTCCGTGGTTAGTACTAACAACTCCGACATTGTATACATCCCAATCCAAGTGGGGTAGTTTCCTAATATTCTTTTTGTATACGTTTGTATAGCTCATCAAAAGACATCTTTCCTCTGTTTCAAAAGTATTAATCTCATAAAAGTAATCTCCCATCGGTGTGTCAGCAACACATGACATATGTTGAGTTTCTGAATCCCATGTGCTGATAATATCAATAATCTCAAACTCACCACGCATTTTATACTCTCCGTTGATGGTATCCGCTAAAGTGATGGTCATATTATTAAAGTCAAAAGTATATACTACACGACCTTCACCAGGAGGGTAACCGTAACTATACTCATCCCAAATCACCTCATCATTTTTCCATTGCTTAATCAATGATTCTGATTCGACATAAGCAAAAGCAAGTTGCTCTTGATAACTAACCTCAATGACTTGAGATTGGGTATCACAACTCAACGAAATTAATGCTATCAGGACGAATGGTTTATACAAATTAATCTTCATGTCTCCCTTTTATTTATAACTAATTCTTCTCTGATTTATTGTGAGAGAATCAAGAAAAGAGGGTGTGACAGGCTGACTCCCATACCGTCCTTAAACCATAGTAGTTAGCAGTAGAATGGCGAATATGACAGGGAAGAAATTTGGGGGAAGGGAGAAAGGAACTCCCAACAAACTGACTGCAGAATTGCGGGCGGCTCTTAAGGATGTTCTGTATGATGAGATTGAACAGATCCCTCATCGATTGGATGAGTTGGAGACCAAGGATCGATTGGAGCTATTGATCAAATTGATGCCGTATGTTTTCCCGAAGGTGCAGTCGGTGTCGCAGTCGTTGGACGAGCCGATTGGGTGGTAGATTAAGAGCGGCAGGGAGCGGCAAGGGACGTTCTTGAATCACCTGGATACATCCGTCAATTCATCCTTGCACCGTTTATGAATGACCTCAAACTAGGCCCATCAACGACATCAAAACCATCGAAGAACGGGAGTGTGCCACGAACGATTGAAGGCGGTTGTGACGGCCTTAAAACGGCTTGAGGAATGGCTTGATGCACAAGAAAGGAAAGTCACTCAAAGCGGAACCGATGACAACCCACTTCACCGTACTCCACCCCGCTCTGCGGGGGTCGCACGCTGAAAACAAGAGTTAACACAAAAGTACCAAAGGGTCAAAGAATCAAAGGGTCAAGCCCCCCACAAGCCCACGTTTTTAATCCCGAACGCAACGAACTGAAAAACCGTAACGCTGGTAGTAGTTGTACCGAAGGACTCCAGTGTAAACACCATCCAGTAAACGGCTCCAAGCGAATGCTCCGTTTGCCGAAGCCGACCAGAAAAAACCGACGTAGTTTCCATCGTAGAAGCCCCCACTGTTGCTCCGGTAGCCACCAGCCAAACCTGAAAAACCGCTCGTGTTCGTGCCGTTCCATGCAGGTGAGTCCTCAGGTGACGATTTCATTTTGCCACCTGCCACTGATGTACCTCCAAGAACATCAATTAAGGTGGTGTACTCCTGATCAGTCGGGACGTGCCAACCGCTTGGACACAACCCACGCGCGTCATCCACCGCGTACCAGTTGTACAAACGGCCGTAGTCAGCAAGGTTTGAAACTTCATCGTCACTTCCGTGGTAAACAATCGATGTACCCTCTCCATAAACCGTCATCGCGCCGCTCGTTGTGCTGCTCCAATCACCATCGCTCAATTCCCCAGGAATCGGATCGCCGTTGGCGTAATGCTC
>Ga0209601_1001644_pt1 | contig 15043 bp, 16 predicted proteins | sample COGITO_mtgs_1104_4_FD_184796 | JGI IMG/M metagenome (GOLD analysis project Ga0209601, IMG submission 184796) | Pelagic marine microbial communities from North Sea - COGITO_mtgs_110426 (SPAdes) (version 2) | ecosystem: Environmental > Aquatic > Marine > Epipelagic ...
TCTAAATACTCGTCTGGAATATCCTCATTAGCCAAATCCACATTCACCGTTCCGTCAGCGAGTGATGTTGCAGCAATGATCCACCCACTTGGAATCTGGAGACCCGTCTCAGATTCAATCGTCGCGCGTGGATCAGCGAGAAGTCGTGCTTTGAGTGTTGCATCCTGATTCGCACGATTACATAACTCTTCAACGAGCGCGAGTGGATTGTTTTCTGGTGTCGACATTTCAACCTCCAAATAGGTGACTTGTTACCGCATCAAGACAGAGTTAAGCTCATAAACCTCTCAGTAAAAACCGTGCTATCACGGTGTTTCACCTGTACTTGCTCAAGCAATCTATGCAATGTCGTGCCTTTGAGGAAGGAATTGCTGTGCCCTGTCTAACTATTCGACCGGTTGCTGGTGGCAAAGCACTCACGGTCCGTTGCCAGCAAGTGAATCCTGACCGCGAGCTCGCGCGTGCTGAATTAATCGAAGCGCTGGCCGGTACGACCGCGGGATCGCACGACCTCGTTTCCGTTCACCATGTCGCAACCCAATCGTTTACCTCGCTACTTAGGGAGTGGACCCAGACCCCTTTCACGAGTCAAGGGTGGGAAGGCGTTCTTGTCCCAGGCCCCTCACAACGTCGCGAAATTCGCATACCTTCAGGTGTTGAATTAAAACTGGGTTTGGAGCATCGGAGCCGCGTTGCTCTACGCGCACTGCACCGAAGTTCTCCAATTGCGCTCGCCGACCCCCGGCTTGAGCCACGGTCTTGTTACGAAATTTTTGTGCACGGCGAAATGCGCGGCTGGATTCCCGTTCATCGCGTAAACTACAACTCAGTGATAATCAATAGTGTTCTTCATGATCCTGAACTATTTTCTGATGAACCCCGCAGAAGATCTCTCATGCGTTTAGCCGCCTGGTCCCAAGCAGTCAACGAAAACTTAGATGCAGGTCACTCCGTCATTTCCTGGCTGCCAGACGACGGGGATCCCATTAATAAATTCAAATTTGAAGTGGGAGCGCCAGCATGGACAACGCATTGGGTGACCACCCAGGTCAGGCGAGACTTGTCCCCCGCCACCTAGTCCAATTTCACGCCCCCAGAGTGTCGAAAAAGCCTTGCCTTGGCGGGAAGATCAGCCGGCTCAGCATTTGGTGGTGTACGCCGGGCCGTCTACTCCACCACCGGAAATTCGTTCGAGTTCAGTTTCACTGACTTCAATTTCCGCCGTGGTGTCGGTGCTGTCGGCATTCTCTGGTGCGGACTGTCCAAATGTCACGACTACTCCTCAACTCTTAACAACGCGTGGTGCGGCAACTATGGGAATCAAAGTCAGCATGTGACGCCAACTTTTTGCGTGTAAAGACGATCAGCAGCGCCACCACCAGACACATTATCTAAGTCTTCCTCTGTTACGTCCTCGGTAGCAGGATCGGTTTCGGGTTTAGGGATATTCGAATTAGCCATTACATCTCCGTCCGTTTCTTTGTCGTACGTTCTACAAGAGCGACTCTAAAGTCTCGCCCCACGCACGCAACACCGTGGCAACACGGTAAGCATCCCCATTGAATTGCTGCCTGTCCCAGCGCTAACCACTACCTCACCCGGTAGTGACGTACAACCTTGAAGGGCAGGTATGTGCCAACTACCGGACCCCCACTTGCTGTCCCTCGCAAAAAAGTTTGGCAATGTCAGCTTCAAGTTGTGTTCCCAGCCAACTGGTACGGAATTCGCTGGAGCACTTCCAGTGCTTGCCCCAATGAGACTTACAGTTCCAGCATTCAGCGACCCCGACTCCGTGTAAGTCACGCGATTCCCAGGATCAGAGTTCGCGGGTCCGCCACCAGATCCAATGTGGCAACAGCAGCGATACATGATCGTTTCGAGCGGCTGAACGTGAAAATTGATACGCCTTGAGCAGAGTGGCTAGGAGCAATCAACGTCGCCGTTGATAAGCACGCGGCCCTTGCTGGTTCGTGAGTAAGGACCAACCGCGTCTTGTGTTGGCCGAGCCCACGACAGGATCGATTGAGTGGTCTTACCACTCATGTCCTAATCTTTGACCATGCTCAAGCGGATGGTAATCGAGTCGGTCACCGACTGTGAACCTTCCCAACAGACCCGAGCTCGCTTGGCACTCTTTGCCTGCTTGCGGAGAACTTTTTGACCTGCGGATTTCCCCTTGTACTGCATTACCGTCACCGTTGCTGCATCAATGAATCCGAATTTTGGATTCGAGATAATGAAGTATCCCGGATCGATAGTCCCCTCAGGGAAGTCGAAAGTGGCGGCGTTGTTCTTAATCTTCACTTGTGGTGCGTCGTCGGGCAAGGACGAGTAGGACACCTCACACCCTTCGCAATCGGATCCGACAAACTTCACGTTCAAAGTGGTTGATTCAGCTCCGTAAACAGGCGCAATCATTCCCAGACTGGATAGCGCGCAACAAAGTGGTCTTGCCGGCTCCGTTCGGTCCTAACAGCCCGGTTACCGACCCCGCGAAGACATCTAAAGTCACGTCCTCGATACCCCGCACCGCCCCGTACGTCACGGTCAGCGATTTCACTCGGAAGACCGCCCGTCCAGTTACGGAGTCGCTCAACTAGATTCCCAAGGCCTTCTTTTTCGCTGCGGTGAATTCTTCGTCAGTGAGCACACCAGAAGCGTGCATCGCTGCTAGGTCTTCCAGTGTTGGGCCAGAATCTGCGGTTGCGGGTGCCGCAGGCGCGGATGGTGCGGGCGCAGTTGGTTTGGAGTTACGGTTGTGCGCGCGAGTCGCTGCTCCACTTACGGCAGCTGCTGTTGCGGCTCTCCTCATGATTCCCATATTGATTTCCCTTCGTTGTTTTTTAGTGTGCTAACCAGAAAAGACATGCAAGGCTGGCCGTGATCAAGGTTAATCCAGCGACCAGCACACCTGCAATCAGCACGGCTCCACGCCTTTCACTAAGCCTAAGTCTTTATTCCGCGGGGATTCGGGCGTTGAATAGCAACACGCCCCCTGCTCCTATCAGTGCCGACGTGAGGGATTTAGCCCACAGGTGTTCGAAGACCAAGATGGCTGCCGAGCTGCCAGGTTCAAGCATGTCAGCTACGTCTTGGAAGTCTTCGTCTTCTACGTAGTCGGCGCTATCACTAACAATTAGTTCCGCCCATTCCTCATTGCCAGCGTCCACCGCCTCTAATGTGACAACTTGGCCGTCCAGCGCTTTTGCCACAAATTTTAAGTCTAGAATCGCGATTTGACCCCCGGCCACCAGTCGCGCCAATTCCGGAAGAATCTCGCCTGAAAATTGATTTCCTGGGAAACCTAGAACAAGTACTTCAATCGGGCCGTTTGACATAATCCTCTTCTCCCATAATTAATGAAAAGTTTCGTAACGCGAGAACGTGAGCACCGCCGCCACATTCAGGTCTGCGTGTTCACCGTTATTAATTTCGCATTGCTGAACGACTTTAAATCTTATCTAACCGCATCTCGCCCGATCAAGCGACAATCTGGCTTGATTTGTGTCATGGGCTTCGTCATACCGATAACTATATCGTTACACCGGGCGCAGAGGTCAGGAGAAAAGCTCTGCGCATGCCGCACTCGCGAAATTATCACTGTCAGCCAATAAGGCCAGCTATTCCCCCAAGAGTCAACTTGATACCAAAAATCAGCAGTACAGTGATCGTGATCCCTGCAGAATTAACGCCCATCCATGATCCCAATGAACCCAGGATGTGCTCAGCTTTCGACCGCATAAGCAAGTAGATGGTCATGGGAATGACTACACACAGGCTCGCAACAAATACATACGCCAGTGACACGATCCAGATCTCAGCCGGTGCCAGTCCGTTGTTCCCGATTGCGGCTGCTGCAGCTAGTGTGAGCATCAAATTCTTTGGATTAATGCTTCCCAACGCAAAACCCAAAATGCCTGAGTAGCGGGGTGATGCCTGCTGAAGACCTGCCATCCATTTCGGCTGGGCGGCATTTTGATCGGCTGGAGTTCGAGTCTGCCATGTTCGACCTGCCTGGAAGAGAAGGCCGAAACCTAGGAATACACGCAACCATTGCGTCCACGGGACCGGGTCCGAGGCAACTGCGATGCCGAGACCTATGCCGGTGGCACAGACTGCACCAACACCTGCCAGCCAACCGAGGGTAAACGTGGATCCGGACGATGTGGCTCGGTCTCCTTGAAGGATGAGTACTAATGCAATAACGGCTGCGGCACTTGCACTTACCCCCACGGCTAATGGCAGAACCTCGCTAAGAACTTGAAGCATGGCGCTTCCATTTGTTTGCACAACCTATTCCTTATCTGTAGGAGTCACTGCCTTCCATGACGGTGTGAGGCCCCCCCCTTTTTTTTTGTGGGCAAGGTTTACGCGGTGTGCGCCGCAGTGTAGTTGAACAACAACTCGCATTGCAGTGGTGTTTGGTCTTTGATCTTGGAATACCTGCGTTGCATGAAAAAACGTCAGCATCGTCAATATTGTCTCGTACGTTTCTTAACTGGCCTAGTCATTCGGCTGCGTCAATCATTTACTCTGATTGAATAATGTCATCGTGCTAGCGAGGTAGCCCATTTCAACAGTGCCGTGCGGTTTGTATTTTACGGCTACGAGGTCATTTGGCACAAGCAACTCTTCATAAATCCCACATTTAGTAGCGACCGATGTCACTATCCCGTCTCGTAACGCAAGTCGGGCAATGCTGCAGAAAGACGCTCCAGATCACTGGCCGTCCAATCTGGGTGGTCGATACCTAGAGCCACGGCAGGGGCCATTTGGGCACTGTAATTGTGGCCTACTTCGGGTGGCTCTCCACCGGCCACTAAATCTAGGCCTACCTGGAGGAAAGTCACAATTGGGATCCAGCGGAATTGCGGCATGACTCCCGGTCCTAGGGGCGAGTCGGCCCAGTCTGGCTTACTCAACAACAATGAGGGGCTCCAATAAACAACGGGATCGTTCGCGTGAGCTGCAAACACGATGCGAGTACCTTGATTTGGATTCGCCGTTCCACTAGTTTCTGGCGTAACAATTACCTGCACTATGGAACCGTCCCCCACCACGGGGTCCCACGCAGGTCCGCTCGTGCGTTCGGCTTGCCACGACTTCCACAAGGTGGACTCAGCTGGCGGACCGATCCACACAATTTTCTGGATGTCCTGAGTAACCTCTTCCGGTTGGTCTCCCGCTTGCCAAGCCCCTTGGGTCCCCATCGAACCCAGGGACTCACCGAAAAGGATTAATTCTGGTCTTGAATCTGACGGGAGAGACTTCCAACGGTCGACGACCGCTTTGATCAAAATTGAGTTTTGGTCCATCGAAGTCTGCGGATCAATTAAAAAGCCAATCCACGATGGCACAGCCGAATACTGAACAGTCACTGTTGTGACGTCACCTCCGGTGACTGCCTCGATGGAATTGATCGCGTCAGGGTCTACCCAGCCGGTGCCTGTTACTCCGTAAATAACGAGATGCGGCCGTGACCACGCGTCTACACGATCTAGCTCAGCGAGGGCAATCTCCACTCTCTCTTCCGGAGTTTGCGCTTGCTGCATCCCGACGTACAGGCGGACCGGCGTGCTTGAAGGGCGTCCCGTGATGCGGGTGATCTCGGACGATGTCATTGTGTTGTTAACGTAGAACCGTCCTTCGCGACCAAGAGTTTCCCAGTCTGTGTTACTCCCGGCACTTCCACTATTGATTCCAAGATTTACAGGATTCTGACCGCTGGAATCAGCGTTGATCGAATCGTAAGAGACGGTGATCGCGTTAAATGCACCACCGAAAACGGCGACGGAGCCAACACACCATGCGGCGGCAACAACGCTACGAAACCAACGGATGCGTCCGGGTGAACCACTCACCCACGTGGACAAGCCCGGGATAAGCGCAATGGCCCGTGCCAACAGGCGAGTGACAACGCGAAAACCACGCCCGATACATACAAAAATCAGACCCAGAAAGGCAGCTCCCAAAAACAACGCCACGGTTGCGGGTGCGCCTTTGGTGAAATTAAGAGCATCCTGCTGGTCGTATTGCCATCCAAGCGCGATTGGGGTCAAGATCGCGCAAGGAATCCAAATGGCCAGCAGTGAGACCAGGACAACTTGTCGGTCAGGGTAACTTGCAGTGAACCGCACAATACTGCGAGCGATCCATTCCACGGTCGAACCAATTGCGTACCCGGCAGCCATCCCTAGCCCAGCGACAAGGATCATGAAAAATGTTCCTCGAGGAAGCAAGGAAGGGGTCAAGGAAGCTGCGTAGCCAATGCCGGCGCCAATCAAGCCACCGTAGGACGGCAGCGTCAACATGACTTTCCCGTTCAACCCCGACCTGAGTGCCATTGCACCTCTTCACTTTTCTACTTCGCGATACAAACCTAACGGAGAGCGTATGCGATCGTCTACCAAATCGGTTACACCCTGTCATATACGACGCGGTTGTCGCTTGCTAATCAACCACATTAGCTTCTGCCCTTACCCTGCTTCCCACAAAAGGACTTGCGCTTGTGGGATTTCCTGTCTTGCCCCAATCTCGTGCTAGTTGGGTTCGATTTCTCCTGGGCGCCATGTCTTGTCGAACCAGGCCTCTTCCGGGCCGTAGAGGCGCAAGATGGCGAACCAACCCTTGCCGGGACGGGTCTGAATCCAGTTCCCTGCGCCCTCCGATGGCCGCTGCGGCCCGATGGTGAGCAGCACGCTGCCATCAGGGTCGGTCCGTAGGTCTTCGCGCATGCTGTTGACGCTCGGGAACTTCTGGTCCGGGGTTTGCAACATGGATCGTGTCTGCGGGTCGTAAATGACGAAAGACCAGAAGTTCTTTGCTGGCACGTCAGCCGGGATCCTCAGGGTGTAGGTCTTGTCCCCGTCGAACCACTCACCGTTTGCATCGCGCGCGATGATCGCGTACTGCGAGCCGACACCCGGGATGCGCCAGACCATCGCCGGGGTGTTCACGGTGGCGACGTAGAAGAAGGCAAGGCGGGAGTCCATGTCGGTTCCCCCTGCACCATCGTCCACCAGGAAGCGATAGTCCCACTCGGGAAACAGGGTGAACCACTTGCTTTGTTCTTCGCTGTACAAATAGGCGGCGGGGTTTCGCGGAGCAAAAGCCACCGCGCGTGCGTACGCGCTGGCCGTCGCGGCGGCATCTTCGAACTTCTCACGTTTGGGACCGTGAAGCGAGAAAGGCTGGCCCTTTCGAATACCTAAGGCGCTAGCGATCCCGAGTACTTCAGGGTCGAATGCTTCGGCCGGCTCTTTGTTGATGGCTCGGTGGATTTCCTCGTAGAAGGACGCATGGTTGGAGTGAATGGTGTTGTGCACCAAGCCGGACCCGTTCACCCAGTTCATCGCCGGCGGGTTCGCCTTGTCTTTCAAAGCGTAAGCGCGGATTCCGTTCCGAAAATTTGTGGAAGCAGGTTCGGGATCGCCATTGACGAGCAAGCCACGACACGGCAGCAAGTTGGTATACGTCGGGGTGTGCGCTATGAAGTAGTTCTCACCGTCGACGTCTGCGACCTCCCCGTTGGAGACCTCTTTCAAGAGTCCGTCGTAGTTCGGACCGAGGATCAAGTACTTCCCACCCTCGCCGCGGTCGGGGCCCGGGGCACCCATGTCGGTGACGAACTTGAACGTGGCGTCGTTGATTGTGCTCGGGCCACAGCCCGGTGGCACCTCAATGACAACGGGGCCGGACTTCTCGAGATCCAGCACGCAGAACGCATACACCGTGTCTGTATTGCCGGTCAGGTAGAGGCTGTTGGAGTCCATGAGGTTGTCGAAGATCATCCAGTTCTGTTCGGGCTTTCCTCCCGAGAACTGCTGGGAGACACCGAGGCGAATTGCTTCCATGCTCGCGACCGGCACCATGTTGATGAACAGAGATACCGCGCGGTGGAAATCAACCTCGCTGTACGACGAGGCGACCGTCGCCGGCATGGGCATTCCGTCGCGGAACTGCATGGTGACACCGTCCACGGAAGCGTCATCGTCCGTCAAAAGATCCGACGGAATCTCCGAGTTGTAGTTGTCTCTCACTATGGTACTTCCCTCCATACACTCAACGGGCGTTGTGCGTCACCGAAGCGTGGCACAGGTCAGCCCCCTCTTGTGTGCGATGAGACAAACTGAACACATCTGTTCCACGTCCATTTACAGCGCGTGGGTTGCAGTTGTCGCACAAGGGCCGGTCCTCCATTAGTGCGTGAGACAAAAACGGTGCTTTTATTTCACTTGCCATTACGTGAGCTTCCCCGGCTACTGCCAGCCAACTACCGCCTGTTCACTAGATTACGCGATAACGAATTCACGTGACAGGAAATCACGACCGTGCCATAGTGGGCTGCCATGAAGATGCTTCCGAACGTCTCACAGGCGGCAGAGAACACCCCCGAGCACCGTGATCGCATCGTCGATGCAGTCCGAGGGGTCAGCCTCGTCGTCGTCGTTTTCGGCCATCTGCTGCTCGCGGTCGTGTACTGGCCCCAGGACGATCCCCCGCGACTCGGCAGTTTAATGCTCGCCTACCCCTGGACTCAGGTGCTGACGTGGATCCTCCAGGTGATGCCGCTGTTCTTCGCGTTCGGCGGCGCCGCCAACGCGCGGGCATGGGTACGCGCGAGGCAGACACACACGTCCTACTCCACGTGGATGTGGGGAAGGATTCGACGACTCCTGCGACCGGTCACCATCTACCTGCTCGTCGCGGCAACAGCAGCGTGGATCACCGCTGTCATCTGGGGAGACATGGTCGCACCGCTACTCGGCCAACTCGGCGTGCAACTGTGGTTCCTGGGCGTCTACATCGTCACCACCGCGCTCCTTCCCGGGATGCTGGCGTGGCATCAGCGATCCCCCGCGGGGCCTTTCCTCGTACTCGTCCCCATCGTCGTTGTTATCAACCTGGGCACCACGATCGCCGGGTGGCCGCTCCCCGTGGGCATCATCAACGTAATCCTGGTGTGGTTGCTGCTGCAGCAGTTGGGGTTTTTCTGGCGATCTAACCCGCAGGATGCCCAGCCCCGACGTTGGGCAGCGGTGGGAGCCAGCTGCCTGGCACTAGCGGTGTTCCTGGTCTCTTGGGGCCCCTGGCCAGTCAGTTTGATAGGCATTCCCGGTGACGTCGTCACGTTCGATTCACTGTCGATCTTTGGATCCACCATCGCGGTGCCCGGATTCGATGGGGAGTACTCCAACATGTTCCCGCCGAGCATCATCCTTCTGTTGCAGGGCGTAGCGCTGGTGTCGGCAATTTACGTTCTGCAGCGGCCGTTAAGCCGGCTTCTTCACCGATCCCGCGTGTGGTGGATGGTCACCGGGATCAACATGACGGCGATGAGTACTTATCTGTGGCACGTGCCGGCGATCATGTTCGCGTTCGTCCTGCTGCACGCGATCGGCCTCGATCCGCCGACGGAGATCGGTGAGGCCGGTTACCCCGTGCCCATCGCTGCGGGTCCGTACTTCGCGTGGTTCGCTCTCGCGCTGGTCGTCTTCGTGGTGTTGCTCGCGGCGTTCGTTTCGGTGTTGTGGAGCACCGAGTACCGGCCGTTGCCGTGGTGGGACTCCCCCGTTCGGGTCAGTGTGTTTGGTGCCGGTGCGCTGCCGCGGAACATTATCGTCGCCGTGGGGGTCATCGTCCTGTGGCTGGCGTTCATGATTCTCGCCATCGTGGGCTTGCGGGGCTTCCCAACGGAAACTCGTTACTGGTCCGGGATCCCGGTCAATGCGCTGTGGGGAGTTGTGGGCGTGTTCGTCGGTTCGGCCGTTGTTCGACTGACGTCACGACCAGCACAGGTGCCGGCCACTACCCGAGAGTCATCACCGCTTTCACCATCTGATGGTCCTTAGCCATGCCCTTCCCCAAGACTATCTTTGGCCCGTCGTTTTGCTGATGACGACCATGCCTCCCATTCGCATTCCAATTGTTTGACCCCAGATTCGATATGACACGGCCCAGTAGGCCAAGAACGTTGCGTAGCCCGTAACGACAGCCACTGGTGTCCAGAGGTCGTCATTCCGGTGCGGTGGTGATGTTCAACTCAGGGGATTGTGGTTCGATGGCCAGCATCCCCACGCTTTCGCGTAAATGAGAAGCCTAGATCACTCACAACTAATCAAAGCTATGTTGTTTCCCCCGACCTTGTCCTGAACTTTGGTTTAACCGAACTCGCCTACTCCCTCGAGGAGCAAAATCACGAGGTTGTGGCTCATTTGGACCCTACCGGACACTTTCACCCACGGTCGGGGCGATCAGCGTGTATATTTATGGGTCTCAACGTTCGATCCGCTTTTTGGTGGGAAGCAGGCGGTTAGGTGCAGATCACACTGTAGTTGCCTCAACGCCTTTTCACCGGTCCGTCATTGTAGTAACATTAGTTCAATTAGAGAGAAGAATGAGTTCGCAAAAGCCAGATGAAGCTGTAAGGCTTGCTTGGCGCTCGCGTCTTTCACAGTTTCAATTCTGGTCAAGTTCGCAAATCGTCAATGTTGCCCGACGGCCGACAGATATTTTTATTCTGATTGGCACACTCGTTGGATTCGTTGTGGTCACGTTCCTTCTGCCGGACGATTTCTTGGCTGGATTGCAGCTCGATCCGGGTCTGACAAACATTGCCGATCCCGCCTTACTGTTGAGCAGTATCGGGTTGATGGTGTGGGGGCTTTTTGTCTTCGGCATGTCAGTCTTCAGTCAGTCGCACCGTCGGATCCTCATGCAGTACCTCGTTGCGATCGCTATCAGCGTGGGGGCTTCGATGATTGCGGTCTCACGCAATGACGGTGGCGAATTTTTTCAAATTGGAACGATTGGGATCTGGGAGCCGCACTGGTCATTCAGCACCGTCCTGCCGCTCGGGGTGGCGCTCGTTTCAACGGCTTCGCCGTTCTTAAGTCGCCGGGCAAGATTCCTCGGGAGGGTCTTGATTACCGGTGCTTTTTTTGGTGCCATCTTGTTGGCAGAGTATTTGCCTACCAGCGCCAGTAACCTAGTCTTGATCGCTCTTGCTGCTGCAGCAATTACTCACATCATCTTCGGAACACCGTCGGGTGGGCCTTCACCCAAGCAAGTAAAGGATTTTCTTGATTCCCGTGGTTTGGGGATCGAAGATCTCGCCGAAGACGTTGTGACGCCAGGAATCCACCGGATGTCTGGCCGTTGCGCTGACGGGTCGTTCATTGCGGTAAATGTTTTTGCATATGACGCGCTCGACTCCCAACTATGGGGAGGCTTGACCTCCACGTTCCGAAATAGGGAAACGAAGTCGCGGCTGGTCAAGGCCCGTCTAGATCAGGCCGAACACTCGATGCTGATGTCGACATTAGCTCAACGAGCAGGGGTTTCTGCTCGTTCAGTGAAGAGCCTATGGGAGACCGACAGAAATGACGTTCTGGTCGTAAGCGATGGCTACGGTGAAACTCTCACGGACGTCTCCATAACCACGGACGTCGCTCGGGGGATGTGGCGGCTCATTAATGCGCTTCATGAAGCAGGAATCGTGCACTCGGAGATTTCCAGACAGGCGATCTCAATATCGAATAACGGGGAACTGGCATTTAACGATCTTCGCTCCGCCTACATCTCTGAAGCCAATTCTGGCCGGATCCTCGACAATGTTAATGTGCTGGCTCTTACGGCTGCGAGTGTTTCTGTCGACACCGCAATAAGTATTGCCCGAGAATTTCTCTCCGATGATCAGCTGCTCGAAATGGCGCCCTACTTGCAAAAGGCTGCTCTGAGTTCTAGTTCCTCAGCCAGCAAGGAACTTAACGCCAAGAAACTCCGAGAACGTGTCCTCGAGGTAACGGGTGGGGAAGAAATTGAGCTTGCCCGGATCCGTCGGGTGGATCTGAAATCGGTTCTGACCATAACGATTATCGGCATCATCACATTCTCTCTGTATGGGCTCCTGTCCGGAGTAGATTTCATTTCGATTATCCGCGAAATCCGAAATGCCGACTCGGCGTTAATTCTGTTGGCACTCCTACTGTCGCCAATCATTCAGGTGTTCTTCGCCTTATCTACGGTCGGTGCTGCGCGAAGGCCGGTGAAGTACTTCCCAGCCTTAATGCTTCAGTATGCGATCCAGTTCATCGCCGTGACGATGCCCGCCACTGCGGCACGAATGGCTATGAACATTCGCTTTTTCCAAAAGTTCGGCTTCCCTCCAGCGCAAGCGATATCGATCGGCGTTATCGACAGTTTCAGCGGATTCTTGATTCAGATACTGTTCCTGCTGACTATTTGGATCTTCGGTCTCACAGCCTTCACGGTTAGCCTTGGTTCGATTATCACCGACTCCGCTGGACGAGATTTTTCGGGACTTGTCGTAATCGTAGAACTCGCGATCATACTTATCGCACTGATTTTTCTCGCAGTCCTAATCGTCAAGCGCTCCCGCGACTTTGTCAGATCGATGCTACCGAAAATCCGCGAGACAATCCGCGACTCGTTCGAGAATGTGCGGGACTCCATTAGAGTGCTTGGCAGCCGTCGTAATGTTGTGATGATTATCCTAGGCAACGCCGGTGCCCAGATTATGCAAGCGATCATTCTTGGTGTGTGTCTTCACATTTTTGGATACAGCGCGAGCCTGTCCCAGTTAATTCTCATTAATACTCTGGTCAGTCTTTTCGCCGGGCTTATGCCAGTGCCTGGCGGAGTGGGCGTATCCGAGGCGGGATACGCCCTGTGTTTGCAGGCCATCGGAGTCCCACCGGACGCGGCCCTTGTCACCGCCACTACATTCCGGCTCGTCACCTTCTATCTGCCACCACTGTGGGGTTTCTTCGGTATTAAGTGGTTGCGCACTCACGAATACCTATAGACCGCATCTTCCTTTGCCCTCTACGGACGATCTAGATCTTTGAACTCCCAAGAATCTAACACCCGGCCCGCAAAAAACGGGCGCCGCTGTGGCATTTGGGGATATGTTTCTCATTCTGTCTAGGTGCCCCCGCGAACTGCCATATTCGCGACAATCCTAGGCACGCCATAAGTACCGTCGGAATCTTTATGGTGAGACCGAATCCGTTGCCCTGTGGTCTAAGAATTCGAGAATAATGAAGAAAGACGTGACTCAGCCGTCGCTTCGTGGCAAGTCTCATTAGTTTCGGTGCATGTCCTGCTTCCGACAAAAGGACTTGAACCTGCGCTTGTTTAAAATCTTCGGACTGTTCTTGTGGCGTATAAATTGAATGCTGAAACTCACAAGAATAGATATTTTGTTCGCCACGCGATCAGTTTTGTCCTTTGTCGGATCTCGCACTCATGGTCGTTGGTGAACAACCAAAGGAACCCCGAAAGAAGCCACTGGGCGTTTCGACTAGCCTTGTAGGGAAGAATTATCGTGGCGGAGTTGAGGAGAAATCGTGAGGAAATTTACCATCGCACTGGTCAGTATATTTCTGATTGCGAGTATTTCAGGCCCTGCTCATTCTGCACAAATGACAGCAAAGAAGTTTTCCTCCTGCGCAGACATGTTGAAGAAATATCCTAATGGCGTCGCTAAAGACAAGAAGGCCAAAAATAAGGCGATCAAGGGTGGCTTTGCCAAACCCAAGGTGTCAAAAGGGCTATACAAAAAAAACAGTAAGCGACTCGATAAAAACGATGACGGAATCATATGTGAGCAGAAGAAGGCTGAGCTGCCTACTGAAGCTGAGCCGTTTTCTTTTGCAAAAAATATTGACGCGAGTTTACCTGCTGACTGGGTCGCCGAGTTCAATCAAGTCATGTCCAATCTTGGGCAGTTGATGCCCATCTCTGAGAAAATCAATGAAGTGCCAAGGGTGCAGTCCCCGATGAATATCTATGCGTGGAACAGTGCTGTCAGCAATCCGTTTCCCCAAATTCCTGGCGCCCAAGGGGCATCGGTCTCCGGGAATGGCTTAAACACGTGGATGGTTCTAGAGATTCCTGAGAACGAGTTTCGTTTCAACGATCTTCATCGCTACTCAGTTATCGTTCACGAGTACTTTCACGTGTATCAAATAGCAATGTCGCGCGATGCCGAGGGTGCCCAGTGGTTATTTGAAGGAGGCGCAAAAGTAGTTGAGGAACTTTATAGTCAGCAGTACTACGGAAGAAGTCAATTCGACTCCCAATTAATGCCCGTTAATGCAGCGGCCGTGCAAACTCCAAAGATTTTCGAGGACTACGGCAGTGGAAAAGATATGAACTACAACGGGTCAGCGTTCTTAGTTCTTGCCCTCGCTAAGGAATTACAGCGGCGTGGCTTGTCCGAAGAACGCGCGTTCACAGCGATCCTTAGGGACTTTCAAGCCGAAAATGCACAAGAGCCCGATTGGAAAAAAGCTTTCGTGAACACGTTCAACATGACCGTAGAAGAGTTTTATCAGTCACTTAGCCAGTATCCAACTGCTGAGCCAACTGAAGATTGGATTTCTCATCGTGTTGTCGATGCCACCCCAGTATTGCCCAGCAAGACTCTGACACTGAACGGTATCTTTAGTTAACCCGATCGCCGCACGATCAGACTGCACATTCACACTGGTACAACACCTCATGGACTTTTCGATTAATCCAAGCATCTAGGCGTTGGCCACATCGCGACGCGACAAAGCCCTGCTAGGAGTTTCGCAGGGACTACGTGCGAAAAACCGTATGGTACCAGTTGTAGGGCGGGTCGGGCTCGAACCGACGACGACCGAATTATGAGTTCGGGGCTCTAACCAGCTGAGCTACCGCCCCTCGCGGTGGGACAACTCTACCCACCCCAATTGGCTTCATGAACTCGGCCAAGTCGGTGTTTGACTGGTACAGAAAAGCACTGGAGTTATTGATGTTACGGGTGACTGTAATTGTGAAAAAATATTTATATTTATTTTTGTAAAACGCTTGCGCACACGTTGACCTGCGGGATATAAATCTCCTACGGAGCCGCAAGGCGAAGTTCAGGTAGGACACGACAACTGGTCCGGGGAAGATCCGGAGACACCACTTGCTGGTGGAGTTGGTTGCGAAGGTCGGTCTGAGAATGGTAGTTAATTCGGCGACGTGGTAACACGGAGCGAGTCGCGCG